>MDSZ01083355.1_pt1 | contig 46339 bp, 43 predicted proteins | sample 811201 | NCBI WGS metagenome assembly MDSZ01 (sample SAMN05326647, study PRJNA326480) | marine metagenome | isolation source: seawater | place: Indian Ocean: North | collected 2010 | reverse complement strand
TTTAATTCAAGCGCCAGCCAATGCTGGCGTTTTTTTTTTGACTAAATTTTTAAATCGGGTATTAACAAATATGTATAAATTAATGCTTATGACAATTTATTCATATTATTTTTTATATAATCGAAATGATCTTTAATTAGTTAATGTTAGATAATTTAGCTATAGTCGGTAACGGAATAATTGGTACTTTATGTGCAATTGAAATAAAAAAAAAATATCCAAAAATTAAAATTCAAATCATTGGTGATAAAAATAGACCTTTCTCAGCAAGTGTAGGAGCAGGAGCGATGGCTAACGTTTATGCAGAAATCGAGAACGGACCTTTTAAAGATGCGAATGAAGCTCGTTTTCTCAATATTGGTTTGAAAGCAAGACATAAGTGGCTAAAAATTTTCGATCAATTGAAAATTACTAAAAAAGTTATTACCGCAAAAGATACTATTGTTTTTTTAAAGAAAAATGCATCTAGTTTTGAAAATTATAATTATAATAATATGAAAGAAGCAGCTTTAGCAGATAAAAAAGCTCATTTATTAGCAAAAAATAAAGTAAAACAATTTTTTCCAAATACTTATAATAAAATACAAGAGGCTACACTCTTAAAAGATGAGTTTGCAATATGTACAGTTGCACTCTTTAATCACCTCGATAAAATTAAAAAAAAATATGGAATAATTTCTGTAAACTCACATGTGAAAAAGATTAAAACTCTGAGTAATAATAAACTCAGAATAGATTTACAAAATGAAAACAAATCTCTCGTAGTAAATAATATTATTGTTACAGCTGGTTCAAATAGTGAGTCAATTTTTGATAAGAAGTTAAAACTGATACCTATGCTTCAAGGAGTTGGAAGTGCTATAATTTTAAATGATATAAATGACTTACCAAATAGCTTCCAAAATTATGTTGTTAGAACTGTTAATAGAGGTGGAGCACAGTGTGGATTACATACTGTTCCAAGATCAAATGGTACCCTCTATTTAGGTGCCGGTAATTATATCTCTCGACCTGGTATAAGAGCTCACAGATTAGAGACAATTAGGTACTTATATGAGCTTTTTTCAGATGAATTAGTCGGTAAAAAAATAGCTTATCCTTTATATGGAAATTTATCTTTAGGATATAGACCTAGAACAATGGATGGTTTCCCATGTATTGGCAATCATCAGATATATCAAAATATTTTTTTTGCGACCGGCACAAACAGAGTTGGTCTTACTTGGGCACCAGAAATAGTAAATCAAGCTTTAAAATGGTTAGATGGAAAAAAAATTTCAAACGATTTTGAAGGATGGCATCCTGATCGAGATATGATTTCATATGGAAATGATAAAAAATGTATCGATTATTTTGTTAATAGTAGATTATCAGCAGGTTTAGAGCATAATAATTTTTCAGAAAATCAAACTAATAAAATAAAAAAAGAGCTGACTAATATCGCGAATAATCAAATAAAAAAAATAAAAAAATTATATCCTGGTATTATTATTAACCCAGATAATTGGCAAATAATTTTAAATAACGAGTCATGATCTCAAATGACGTATATTATGATAAACTAGCTAATTCATATAGGGTTGAATACAAAAATCGCTTACCATATATAAAAACTGTTAATGAAAAAATATGTAAATTTATAAATCCCAACCGAAATTTAAATATACTTGATATTGGTGTTGGTGATGGTGAAAGAGCCAAGCATTTTATTTCACAATTGAATATAAAAAAAAACAATTACTATGGATTAGAACCATCAAATAAAATGTTTCAAAAAGCAAAAACAAAATTATTAGATAAAAATTTATATAATTTAAATTTAGAAAACTTTAATCACAAAATAAAATTTGATTATATATGGTTTTTGTGGAATGTCATAGGTCATGTAAATGATGCTGATACTTTTTTCTTAAAGGTTACCAGGTTAATTAAAGATAATGGATATATAATTTTTGATTTTAACAATTTATTCAATGTTGAGGAATATGGTTACTTTAAGTATATAAAGAATATAATTTTGAGTCTTTTTATCTCGGTATTCAAATTTAAACTTACTAACTTAAATAATACTACACAAGTGAATTTTTATACGAAATCGTACATTAATAAAATTTTAAAAAAAAATAATATTCAAATAAAAAAAATATATTTTATTAACTACCAAAATGGAAAGATTGAAAAATATATGCATAGAGGACAGGTTTTAATGATATGTAAGTATACATTGAAGAATTGAGTAATATTTTTAACAAACTTGATCTAAACCTATGTATAACTTTTATTTAAATTATAATGAATTTTATTAGACCTTTTAAATTATTTATTACTGATAAAAATTTGTCGATTGATATTGTTTTTTTTTCGATTCTTTTAATAGCTATTCCTATTGTTTTAATAACAGGACCAGCGCTGCCTGATATTTTTTTATCTTTGATCGCTTTTTATTTTCTTGTCATTTCGATATTAAAAAAAAAATGGTATTACTATAAAAATCCTTTAGTTTACGGTTTTTTAATTTTTAGTATTTACGGAATTATTAGATCATTATTCTCTGAAAATCTCATTGAATCCTTAACTAATGAAGGAAGTGTGTTCTATTTTAGATATATTTTTTTCTCAATGGGCGTTTGGTATTTATTAGATAATAATTCTCATATTTCTAAATGTTTGTTAATAGTGTCAATTTTTTGTCTTACATTAGTTTGCATCGATGGATTGTATCAATATTTTGTAGGAATAAATTTTTTTGGTAATGAAAAATTTCATGTGGACCGTTTGACAGGTTTTTTTGGTAAGGAGCCAATCATTGGCAGATATATTTCATTTTTGTCAATCTTTACTTTTGCCTTAATTTATCAAAATTATAACAAAACAAAAAAGACGATGATTTCTTCTATTATATTATTAGTAGCATGTGAAGTAATTGTTTTTCTAACTGGAGAGAGGGCAGCATTGTTTTACGTAAGTTTATATGCATTGTTAATTTTGATTTTTATACCACACTATAGAATTTACAGGATCATAGGTCTCTTTATTTCTGTAATTATCATTTTAGGTATACTTCAAATCAATCCAACTGCAAAATCAAGAATGGTAGATACTACTATTGAGCAAGTAACCCAAACTAAGATACCGTATCTGCCTTACAGTTCTCACCATGAGGAACATTATGTTTCAGCTTTAAAAATGTTTATTGATAATCCATTATTCGGAGTAGGGACTAACACTTTTAGAATAGAATGTAAAAAACCAGAGTATAAATATAAAAAAAGATCATGTAGTTCACACCCTCATCATATTTATTTACAAACTTTAGCAGAATTAGGTATTGTTGGTTTTTTATTTTTAGCAACATTTTTTTTGTATATATCCGTAATTGGCATTCGCCAATTATTTATGATTATAAAATCAGATAAAAATAAACAAATACCTTTTGAATACTTTTTATATGCTATGATATTGTTTGTATATTGGTGGCCTATAATACCACATATGAGCCTTTATAATAATTGGAATAATGTCTTGTTAATGTTGCCTATGGGTTATTTTATGAAATACTTCTATGGAAATAAATAAGTAATGGAGTTTTTTTTAAAATTAAAAAGCTATGTCCTAAGTGTCTTCGATCAGAGCGCTTTAGGATTGTCTTTTTTGGAAATTTTGACAGTTGTACTTTCTTTTATTTTATCATTATTTATCAGAGGTTTTTTTGCAAAAGTTGTAGTTTCTAAAATAAAAAAAATTATTCAAAAGACTGGCAATAAAGTCGATGATCAACTTTTTGATGCATTGGCTCCACCTTTAAAAGCTTTACCAATCATTTTTGTATTCATTATGATGGGGTTGTTTGTCAATACTGATACACAAATAAGCTCTTTATTAGACAAAATTAATCAGACTTTGGTTACAATATTTATATTTTGGTTGATACACCAATCTTTAGCACCTCTTTCTTTAGCTTTTCAAAAACTTGAAGAGTTATTTTCTAAAGCTTTAGTTCTTTGGCTTATTCGTTCACTAAGATATCTTATCATTTTTCTAGGAACAGTTGCGGTTCTTGAAACTTGGGGTATTAAGATTGGGCCAGTAATTGCAGGTCTAGGACTATTTGGAGTCGCAGTTGCTTTAGGAGCTCAAGATCTATTTAAAAATTTAATTTCAGGTATAATGATAATATTTGAAAAAAGATTTGAGTTAAATGACATCATAGAAGTTCCAGGTCATGCCGTAGGTACTGTAGAACATATTGGTTTTCGTTCGACTCTGATACGTCAATTTGATACAACTCCAATTTCTATTCCCAACTATGTTTTTTCTGATACATCTATTATTAATTTTTCTGATAGAAAGTTCAGAAGAATTAATTGGATTATCGGACTAACTTACGATACTACAACTAAGCAGTTAAAAGACATTTGTAAGAGCATAGAAGAAAAAATTCAAATGAGTAATAATTTTGTCGTTAATGATAATTACAAACTATATATTAGAGTTGAAAAATTTAATGACAGTAGTATTGATATCCTAATTAATACATTTACAAATACTAATGACTGGGAAAAATATCTAATAATTAAAGAAGAATTATTATTTATGATTAAAGATATAGTTGAAAAAAATAAAAGTTCTTTTGCATTCCCATCACGATCAATTTATATTGAGAAAAATTAATAATTTTATTAAGAAGCAGTAAATTTTCTCTAAAATATTTTTTATACAAACTAGATTATAGATAATTTATTTTAAAACTTATTATTTGTTATTTTTAAATCGTCTGTGAGTATGATTTCTACTCCCATATCGGTAATCAATTGATAATCATTATTAGTATTTACTGTAAAAGCAAACCTTTGGCGATTACCAACCCATAAATAATCAAAATTACCAACTTGGTAGTGAAACATGCTTACAAAATCTGGATCAATAATCATATTTGCTAAGATTGACCTCAAATAATAAAGAGGTGTTTTCCAATGAATTTGGTTATTTTTGTTTGGTCCTTTAGATAACCAATAGACCTTATAAATGCCTTTGAGTTTTGTTTTTAAAAACCATAACCCAATAAAATTGTGTGACTCTATAAAAAAAATATTTCTAGTGTGTATCATAGAGAGTCTATTTATTAACTCTGAAATTTCTCTAGCATTTGTATTATTAAGATTTTTTAAATCTAACCACCAATATCTTATATGAAAATTATCTTTAATTAATTCATCAATATTTTGTGCATTTTTATCATCTGGATTGTTATAACTAGCTATTAGTCCTCTTTCTGTGCTGTATGTTGTATCAATTTCTACACCGCAATATTTATTTTCTACAGCATATTTCAATCTCTCTTTTGAACCCGCTGCGTGCAACCATAACATTGGATAATTACAAATTTCACTATAAAAGACTATTTTTTCTCCATTAAATCTCTTAAATGAAAAAATTATAAGGATAAAACTAAAAATTAATAAAATTATTTTTACATACTTATTAATGTACATTTAATAAAGACTCGCGTAATAAGGATTGATATAGTTTTTTGTGATTATCAGACATAGATTGATCATCTATTTTAATTAAATTATCACGATCAACGATAGTACCATTAAGATTTATATGATTTGTGTCAATGCTGCACTTTATACTACTGCATAATTTTAAGTCACTAATATGGTTAATTACAATTTCTGGTAATTCATAATATGCAAAATTTCTATCCTCAACATCTATCTGCATATCATCTCCAATGAATATTATTCTCATCTTTCTAATTTTTGGACAAGAGTATTCGCTAAATGTACTACAAGCAAAACCAGCGTCTTTATAGTCAGAAACACCAGGTGGATAGTGGTCAGAAAGAATAAATATCAAAGAATTTGGATCTAAATTTCTTATTTTTTTTATATAGTCACTAAGGTGTTGAATTGATCTTGCATTACAACTTAAAGTCTCCTCTAGATTTTTCGATTTTGAGTATTCAATTAGAGGTTCATAAAATTGTTTTTGCCCGAGTACACTATGACAACCAACTGCAAACAAATAATTTAAAATAGGCTCATCATTAATTAATGACTTTTTTAAATATTCAAAATGTTGTTTGAAAAAAGATCTATCTGAAAGCCAACCATTCTGCATATCAGACATATCAAAACTGGGTGTTAAATAAGACTCATCAAAACCAATACTCTTGTAAGCTTTTTCGATATTAAAAAAAGAACCGTGCATTGGTTGGCTTGCAATTGTTTTATAACCAAATTGTCTAAGATAATTTGGTAAACAACTTGTTTTACCCTCACCCATACGATTAAACTCAGTTCCATATTCAAGTATGCTTGGAGCTCCACAAAGAATTTCAAATTCTGCTTGAGCAGATCCACCACCGCTAACAGGTGATATACCATAAATTAAATTTTTACTTTTAAATTCAATCCATTGATTAGGAATTATGTTTTGAGTAATTTTAATGTTTTTAAAATCTGTTGGATCAATGAAGCTTTCCATCAGAATTATATGAATATTTTTTTTTATAATATTTTCATTAAGTTTAAATGATCTAAAGTCATCATATTGAATTATTTCTTTATTTGTCAAAAGTTTTTTTTCAAAGGATAGGGTGTTTATAAAGTGATAAAAAAAAGCATCAACGGGGCCTATATTTCTAAAAGCAGCACTAACATTAAAATCTTCAACATTTGGTTTAATAGGATAAAAAACTTTTTCAAATGATTGGGGAAAAATAATTGAAAAATAAATAAATACAGCAAAGGCAATTTGTAGTAAAAAAATTTTAATCTTGAAAAAACGAATATTTATTAAAATTGTTAATGAAAAAAATATTATTATAGAAAGATATATAATATAAGAGCTTAAATCTCCTAATGCATACATCAATTCATCAAGGTCTTGAAGATCACTAAATAAAACGCCTTTTCTGAGAAAATAGTAAGTAACAAATGGTAAAAATATAAATGAATAATATCCTATGATAGAAAGGATTATCGAACGAATATAAACGATTAAAAAAAAAGAAAAAATTAGATTTGAAAAAAAAACTCTTAAATTATATGAGTCATAGAAAACAAGTTGTTTGAATTTTAGTACTTCTGAAAATATTGACCAAGGAATTACTAATAAAATTGAGAGTAAAAAAATGCTTTTTAGACTATCAACAGAGTAAAATATATTTTTTAAATTAATTTTAATAATTTTCATTATTTAAAAGATTTGATTATATATAATTAAAAATAGTTAACCATAAACAATTAATTAATTAGCTACTTATTTACACTTAACATAAGTTTTTTTATAAAAATATTATATTTTAAATATATGAATTTTGTTATGTTTGTTTAAAAATATAGACTATTTAAAATTAATAATATTAAATTAAATAATGAAAGTTCTAATAACAGGCTCAGCAGGCTTCATTGGCTTTCACTTAGCAAATTTATTATTAAAGAGTGGCTTTAAAGTTTGTGGCTATGATGGTTTAACTCCATATTATGATATTAAATTAAAAAAAAAACGTAATGAAATTTTAAGTCAACATTCAAATTTCGAATCTGTTGAAGGAATGTTAGAGGATAAGAATTTATTAGAAAAAATATTTGATGATTATCACCCAGATATTGTAGTGCATCTCGCCGCACAGGCCGGTGTTAGATATAGCTTAGAAAATCCAAGAAGTTATATTGACTCTAATATTGTTGGTACTTTTAATATCATGGAAATGGCAAAAAAACTTAAAATAAAACATCTATTAATGGCATCAACTTCATCAGTTTATGGCTCAAATACTGATATGCCTTTTAAAGAAACATCAAAAGCAGATACACAACTTACAATTTATGCAGCAACAAAAAAAGCAAATGAAAGCATGGCTCATTCATATGCACATTTATGGAGTATTCCAACAACAATGTTTCGTTTTTTTACAGTTTATGGTCCATGGGGTCGACCAGATATGGCTTTATTTAAATTTGTTTCAGCAATTTTAGAGGATAGACCAATTGAAATTTACAATAATGGAGAAATGTATCGAGATTTTACTTATGTTGAAGATTTGGTTATTTCAATAAAAAAATTAATTGACGCCCCCCCAGTGGCTATAAAAGATGACTTAATCCAATCAACTGAAATATCATCATTTAAGCCACCTTTTCGAATTGTAAATATAGGTAACTCAAAAAAAATTAAATTACTTGATTTCATTGACGCGGTTGAGGCAACTCTTCAAAAAAAAGCAATTCGAAAATACATGCCTATGCAAAAAGGAGATGTCCCAGAGACATTGGCAGATACATCTTTATTGTATAAACTTATAGGATATCATCCTGAGACTGATTATCGTGATGGTATTAATTTATTCGTAAAATGGTATCGTAATTATTATAATAAATAACCCTAAATAGTTAAAATTACTTCAGTTTTATAAAAACATTTAAGTTACTTCAAAAAAGGTTTTAAATAAAATTAAATCGGTAATAATGTATTTTCATGAATAAAATTAAAAAATTATTAAATAAATTTTTTTTTTTACTTTACTTCAAGTTTCTTTATAAACCAAATTATGAATTTAATGAAGTTGATGAGGTAGCAGTAATAGGACGAGGAAAAAGCGCTAATTATTATTTCGAAAAATTTCAAAATTCTCCAAAAATTGTCGCATTAGTAAATTTTACAGATCAAGATTTAAAAGAAATAGATATCCAAGTGCTAAAAAGTAAAGAAATATTTTTATTTTTTAATATTGAAGGCAACCCATTGTCTTTAAAATATTTATTAAGTTTAAACATAAAAGGGCTTATGCGCACATCAAATGATGACTACGGTTTATACAAAAAAAGGAAAGATTACAAAAGGCTAAATATACTTCAAAAATTATATCTAGATAGACTTCCTAAATATCCAAAACATTTAAATGATTTCATGTATTTAGGAAATGGTGGCCTCATAAGTATTGTTTACATGATCAATTATTTTAAGCCTAAGAGAGTGCTGTTGTTTGGATTTAATTTTTATCAAAGCAAAATGATAAGCAATTCATCTTTTTCTAACTCTGTAAATGAAGACTCAACAGTTTTAAGGAAAGCAGGTGTAAAGTTAATCCAAAATTTTATTCATATATGTAATTTATTTAATAATATCGAATTTCAAAGATATGATGATACCCAAATAGAAAATGTCTCAAACCTTAAACAAATTAATACTGGATTTTAGACATAGATTAAATCTATTTTATTTGACCTTTGCGCCTAAGAATAGCATCTTGTACAAAAATAAATACTGCACCAAGCATCCCACCAAATACAATAAATGCAACAAGCCTAAAGTAAGTAAAAGTTGGTCTTGGTTTTTTTGGTGCGTTTAAATTTTTAGGATTTGTTAAACTTTTTATTTTGATAAATTCAGAATCATTTTCCATTGATTTTAAAAAATTATTTATTTTAATTAATTCGTAAATAAAATCAGATGATTTTGAACTTTGATTGTCTCTATTAAAATCTCTGAACTCCGTTTCAATTTGCTCATATCTATTTTCAAACATTAAAATATATTTTGAGGTTAGAACTTCATTGACATAATTAGTGTAATTAAAAATTTCATTTATATTCTCAACTTTATCTGATTTTATTTTAATAAATCTCTCCTCTTTTGAAATATTTACCATATTTGTATTGGTCAAATTTTCATAAATAATTTGAGATTGATTGTTATCACTCTTCCATTTATTAAAGACATCTTTTGAGTAAAAAAGTTTTTGATAGTCTGAAGTTACTGTATGGTCATAAAAACCGGTGTAATTAGAGTCCAAATTATTAGGCGGCAATTGATTTACGATAAAGTCAATTTTTGACTCATATAGGGGTTCTGGATTTACTTCAATAACATCTTTATTTAAATAGAGATATAAACAACCGATTATTAATGTTAAAAATATAAAAATAGAAATTTTCCATTTTCCTCGCCATAATAATATTAATAAATCGAGTATATCGATATCATCGTTTGATTGTTTCATAACAATTTGTTTTAATTTTTTGAATATACATTAAAAAGTTCAAATGATAACAATAAAAAATTATTGCTTTATTAATTTATCAAAGAAATTTTTATAATTGATATCTGGATTATATTTTTCCTTAACAAGATTAAGACTTTTTTCACCAAACTTTTTTAAAATGTTAGGATTATTAATTAGAAATTTTAATTTTTCGCTTAAACTCTCAACATCATTTGACTTGACTATATAACCATTCTCTTGGTCTTCAGTATAACAGCTTGTGCTATTTGTATCAGTCGTAATTACTGGTAAACCAAATGCCATAGCTTCTAAATTTGAAATAGATGCTGGCTCATTTATTGATGGTAATACAAAAAGGTCATGTGACATATAAATATTTGATAAAGTATTTGAGCTGATGTTTGTCAAAATTTCGACATTTAAATCACTCTTTAGGACTTCTTTTTTTAGTTGACTGATTTTAATAGCATGTTCTTTAGTAGTGCATTCACCAACAACTGTTAGATTAAATTTTTTATCTGTTTTAATTATAGATAATGCTTTTATTAGTAGTGAGTGATTTTTTCGATCAACAAATTTTCCAATAGTTAAAATATTAACACTATTATTTAAAAACCATTTCTTTGAATAATTACTTGCAGATAAGCAAAATGGTAAATAAGTAATTTTCTGATTATATTTTTTGAATTTTAAATCTCCAAGACATGGGCTAATACATTGAGTATTAAATATTTTAATAAAAATTTTTTCCAAAAACTCTTTAAAATCATAAGATTTTTTTTTATGAATTTCTCTTTGTATATATAAAATAACATTAACTCCTATTAATTTTGACCAAATAAGATATGAAAAACTCATTAAATTTATTGGATCTCTAATAATAAAAATATCATATTTAGCTAACTTGAATTTTAATAATTGATTAATTGATGGCATTCCATACCTATAATCGAATATTGTATTACTAGATTTTATTATAAATTTAATTATTTTAAAAAATTTGTTTAAATCAATTACAAGTGGTTTTAATAAAGAATGATCTTCAATCTCACCTATTCTTGTAACATAAAAAGATACTTTAAGTCCTTTTTTTTGTAAAAATTTAACTAACGAAATTTGATTAGTATGAAACCTTGGAGCTAGAAAAGCAATTTTCATTATTATTCAATTTTTTTCAAACCCATATTTTGAACCATTCATGTAAGTTATTATCGTCAATATATTTTAAAACCGAATTTTTTTTATGTTCTAAATTTTGACTTTCATTTAATCCATGCAATTCGCAAACTACCATACCAATCTTTTTCCTATTTTTAAATATATCTGGCAAAATTTCATATTCAGAACCTTCAATATCAATTTTGATACAATCTATATATTTAAAATTTTTCAAAATGTCAGATATTGAATTAATTTTTATATTTATCTCTCTATTAAAATTTCCATAATTATAGACTGATGCAGATACTGAATGTTTTAAAGTTAAATTTTGATCATCAGATAAATAATAATAAAGTAAACTTTTTTCACTTTTTTCTCCTACGCCTTCATTTATAAGTTTGACTTTTTTGTATCCTAATAAGTTTAATTTTAAAATTTCAAAAGCCTTAGGATGCGGTTCATATGCATATACAAAGCAATTTGAAATTGTACTCACATATCTTGATATTTCTCCAACATTTGCGCCAAAATCTAAAAATACAGAGTCTTCATTTAAATTATTAAATATTTTAAATTTTTTATATTGAGGCCTATTCAAATAGATTATAAGTCTTGTATACTTAAATTTAAAAAAGATATTTTTTAAGAATTTATAAATAATTTTCATTTTCAAAAACAAACCATATAAAAAAATAGTGTATAAAGCTAAAAAAATATTTTATTTCTTTTAAAATAATTTAAATATTTATTGTCTAATTTTTGGTTTATAATTAAATTAATTTTTTTAATTTCTTCGTAATCTAAATACTGATGAAAGTTTTGTTTCTTTCCTTTACGAAATTTTTTTATTTGAGCATCAGTTCCTTGAGCTTTTTTTTGTAAATTTTCAAAACTGGTCTCTTTAACTAAGTATTGTAAGTTATCTTCCGAAATTGGTAGATTTAATGATTTTAAGATCTTGGCAAAATTATTCTTTGGATCATCTATAAAATTTTCATATAAAAGTATTTCGTAAGACTTTTTTACAAATAAATGATCACTAAAATAATTTAAAAAATCAATTAAATAAATAATTCCTCTTTCAGGTGAAAATATAAATTCACTCAAACTTGTTCCTTTTTTTAAAAAATTTTGCTTACTATCCATCATTGACGCATACTTTTTGTGAAAATAGAAGCTTATAATAGTATCTCTTGGATCTCTGAGAACAAAAAAATTTGTCTTATTCTTTATTGATAGTTTAATTAATAAATCTTTCATCCAGGAATTGTTTATGTCAAGATCCTCAAATGAGTGATCAACAAAAATAGATGTTTTTTTATTTTTATTATACAAAGTTAAAAGTTTGTTACTTTTAAAGTATTTAGGTGAATTATGTTTATTATTTAGTTTTTTTTTAGATAAACCATTATATTCATGCAAAAAACATACAATCCATGTTCTTCCTGATTTAGGAAAACTTATAATGTTATAATCTGAGATACTATAGTATAAGATTTTTCTAATTATTTGCTTTATCATATACTTTGACATTTATAAAAAATAATATACTTGCTTGTTATGGAAATAAAAGGTCTCAAAATTCATTTTACTGATAAACAAAAGTCAAAAATTTCAGAGAGTCTTAAAGATATTTTAGATACCGGACAGTTGGCGGCTGGCAAGTATGTGCAAGCTTTTGAACAAAATTGGAGTAAACTCAATAATTGTAAATTTGGTGTTGCTGTGTCAAATGGTGGGGCAGCTTTAGAGGTTTTATTTAGATCTTTAAATTTAAATGGCAAAGAGGTAATCCTACCTACAAACACTTTCATAGCAACATACAATTCCGTGATGTTTGCAGGTGCTAAACCTATTCTAGCTGATGTCTCATATAAAAACATGTGTTTAGACTTAAAAAATATTAAGAAAAATTATAATAGTAATACAGGTGCAGTATGTGTTGTTCATATAGGTGGTATAATTACAAATGAGATAGAAGATATTAAAAAATTTTGTGATGAGAAAAAAATTTTTTTGATTGAAGATGCGGCTCATGCACATGGATCAACTTTTAATGGCAAACACTCTGGTGAATTTGGAGTTGGTGCGGCCTATTCCTTTTTTTCAACAAAAACTTTTACATCAGGAGAGGGTGGTATGGTACTTACAAATGATGAAAAATTATCTGAAAAATGTTTTTCAATGAGAGATTATGGAAAAAAATCTCAATGGGAGTCTGTGCATACAGTATTTTCTGGAAACTTTCGAATGAGTAATTTAACAGCTGCATTAGGTGATGCGCATATAAGTGAATTTAACAATTTTTTAGAAAAAAGAAAAAGTATATCAAGTTACTATACTGAAAATTTAAATGGTAATTATGAAAAAATTCTCCCTGAGGGAGAGTCTGGTTGGTACAAATACATTGTATATTTACCAAAAGATATTGATAAAAAAAAATTTAAGGAAAAATGTAAAGAAAGGGGCTTGGGATTACCAGGTGGCGTTTATGATCAACCTATACATCTGCAGCCAGTAATGAATAAAAAAAATATGAATTCATCTTTTCCAGTAGCTGAGGATGTATGTAGTAGACATATTTGCTTACCAATCTATCCAAATTTAACTCAAAATGAAACGAGTGAAACAGTTAAAATATTAAACGAGCTACTATGAGTAATATTCTAGTAACTGGAGGTTCGGGATTTATAGGGAGTAACATTATAGAAACTTTAAAAAAAGCAAATCATAAAGTATTTAATATAGATAAAAATTTATCTAATTTTGGGGATCATTTTGAAAATATAGATATAAATGATACATCTAAGATAGAAACCTTTTTAAAAAAAAATTCAATTGAGTTCGTATATCACATAGCTGCGATCGCTAATGCAAGAAGATCTCTTGAGAATGTGCAAGAGACTATTATAAATAACGTTTCCGGGACAGCCTCAATTTTGAAAGCATCATCAAATAGCAATATAAAAAAAGTAATATTGGCCAGTACAGTTTGGATCTACAATGCAGTAGATAAAACTGATGGGAGAAAAAATAATGGGAATATAATCCTAGATGAAAATAGTAAAATTTTACCCTCTTGTGGAGGCCATTATTACACCACTTCGAAACTAGCTTCGGAATTTCTTTGTCACGATTTTAAATCTTTAGAAAATTTAAATTTTACTATATTAAGATACGGCATACCATATGGCCCAAGAATGTGGCCTGGTTTAGTTTTAAGAGCTTTTACAGAGAATGCTCTGTCAAATAAACCAATCATTATTAATGGAGACGGTAGCGCTAAAAGAAGATTTATTCACGTCAAAGATTTAGCAAAAGGTCATCTTTTGGCTTTGAACAGTATAGCTGATAACCAAACTTATAATTTAGAGGGAGATAAAGATGTTACAATTAAACAATTAGCTGATTTAGTCTCATCCAATATTAAAGGAGTCAAGGTTGAGTATATTATTGACAAAAAAAGAGTAGGCGAACTAAAAACTGACAGTATACAAATTTCAAATCAAAAAATAAAAGATGATCTTGGCTGGAAAATAGATATATCTATTGAGGAAGGTGTGAAATCATACATAGAATGGTTTAAAAAAAATAATAATATTCAGTAAGTATTTCGAGATTTGAATTTTAGAGATAAACTGCTTGTACTAAGCCAACAGAATAAAAATAAACGAATGTACTGGAATTTTTTTAGATTTTTGAAAATTAGTAAGATGATTATTAATGAAACATAATGCTGCAATATATTTATTATCTTCACGAGTACTTCTTTTAGAAAAATGTTTAGATAACTTATTTAAAAACTGGAACTACAAATATAATTATCCAGTATACGTCCATTTTTTTGACAACATTTACTCTAAAAAATTTATTGAAAAAATAAATAATAAGATTTCTAAAAATATTTCTTTTCACAAAGTTGAATATAAAGTTCCAAAGCATATAAGTGAAAGTGATCTTTTTTACAATAAAAAATACCTAAGATATGTCAGAGAGTCTTTTCCAAAAAAAAGATTAGGATACTTACATGGCGAAAGATTTTGGTTAAATCTTACCTCTTATGGAAAATACGGTTGTCTTGTCAAAGAATTAGAAAAATATGATTTTTTAATGCGTATAGATGATGACTCAAATTTTAAGGGTAAAATTGATTTTGATTTATTTGACGTATTAAAAAATAATCCTATTGCTACAGCTTACACAGACAATAACTACTCATATAGAATCAGAGATTGCAGAATAGGATTATTTGAGTTTTATAAAAATTACCTGAAAAAATATAATTATATTCCAAAAAACCCTCAATTAAAGAGAGCCGTTGAACAAAATGATGAATCTATCATGCATAACTTACATTGGACTGCAGGAAATTGTAATTTATATAATATTTTAGAATTCAGAAAAAAACCTTGGGATGAGTATTTATCATTACTTAACCAATACGGTGGTCATTATAAGCACAGATGGGGTGATTTAGAGACAATTGGTTTATTCTGTTGGACACATTTTAACAAGAATCCTCACAATTTTGATTTAAAGAATAAAGGATTATATGATAATAAATTTCCATCATCTCTATCTAGCTATGCACCAGGTAATAATAATTTAAATGAACATAATTTTTTTATCATAAGATTATTTAACGCTTTGAAATATTTTGTAAAAAAAATATTTTTTTAAAAATACATATTGCTAAGTTAAATTAAAAATAGTGAAGATTTTTAAAAAATAGCTAAGATTAGCTAATATTTTAAAAAAATGAAAAAAAAAGCCCTCATTACAGGAATAACAGGACAAGACGGATCTTATTTAGCAGAATTTTTAATAAAAAAAAATTATATTGTTCACGGTATTAAGAGAAGATCTTCAAGCATAAATACTGAGAGAATAGATTATCTTTTCAATGATAAAAAAATTCAAAATAAAAAACTTTTTTTACATTATGGAGATTTGTCTGACTCATCAAATATATATGAATTAATTAAAAAAATTAAACCTGATGAAATTTATAATCTTGCAGCTCAGTCCCATGTTGCTGTAAGTTTTCAGATTCCAGAGTATACAGCTCAAGTTAATGCTATTGGTGCATTAAGAATTCTCGAAGCAATAAAAAGTCTGAATTTAACTAAAAAAACAAAATTTTATCAGGCATCTACATCAGAAATGTTTGGGATGGTTCAAGAAGTTCCACAAACAGAAAAAACACCTTTTTATCCCAGGTCGCCATATGCTGTTTCTAAATTATTTGCATACTGGATTACGATAAATTTTAGAGAGGCTTATGGTATATTTGCATGTAATGGAATTCTTTTTAATCATGAGTCTCCAAGGAGAGGTGAAACTTTTGTAACAAGAAAAATTTCATTAGGTTTAGTTTCTATTGTAAAGGGAAAAAATAAAAAGCTTTTCTTAGGAAATTTGGATTCAAAAAGAGATTGGGGTCATACAAAAGACTCAGTAGAAATGCAATGGCTTATGATGCAACAAAAAAAACCAGATGACTACGTTATTTCAACTGGTCAACAATATACGGTAAGAGATTTTATAAAATGGTCTTGTGAATTTTTGGGATTTAAAATTAAATTTATAGGAAAAGGTGTTAACGAGACTGGAGTTATTGATAAAATTTTTATTGATAATAATTATAAAATAAAGGAAGGAAAAACAATTATAAAAGTCCACAAAAAATATTTCAGGCCAACTGAAGTTTCATCACTTTTAGGTAACTCAAACAAAGCCAAAAGAAGACTTGGTTGGAAGCCAAAAATCTCTGTTAAACAACTTTGTAAAGAGATGATCACATCTGATTTACAGAAGTTTTAAATTACAATGAAAAATATAAAATTGGCAGAAGATACTATTTCCAAATTAGAATTAAATAAATTAACTAAATGGATTATCAGTACAAAAATTCTAACAAAATCAAAAGTATCAAAAAAATTTGAACATATTTTTTCAAATTGGAATAATTCAAAATACGCTGTTTTTGTAAATAGTGGATCTTCAGCAAATTTATTAATTGCCCAGGCTTTATTAGAGTCAAAATTATTAATAAATAAAACAATAATATTACCATCAGTCTCATGGGCAACTACAGTAGCTCCATTTATGCAATTGGGTTTTAAAGTGATTTTATGTGACACAGACAAAGAAAATCTTGGTTTAGATATTAATCATTTAAAAAAATTAATAAAAAAGCACAAACCCTCATGTATATGTCTATGCCATGTATTAGGCCATTCAAATAATATTAAAGATATTCTTAAATTAGTGAGAACAAATAAAATAAAATTAATTGAAGACACATGTGAGTCTTTAGGGTCAACTTATAACAAAAAAAAACTTGGAAATTTTGGTTTAGCATCCTCTTATTCATTTTATTATGGTCACCATATTTCAACAATAGAAGGTGGAATGGTATGCACTAATAATAAAAGCTTTTACAATTTATTAGTGTCAATACGATCACATGGATGGTCTAGAGATTGGGATAAGAACTACAAAAAGAAGATTATGAAACAATACAAATTAAATGAATTTGAAAATTTATACACATTCTATAATTCAGGTTTCAATATTAGATCAACAGATCTAAATGCATTTATAGGAATAAATCAAATGAAGAAAATTGATAGAGTTATTAAGACAAGAAATAAAAATTATCAACTCTATAAAAAATTACTAAAAAATTTTTGGCATCAAAATGATGACAATCAATTTATTTCTAGTTTTGCATTCGGCACAATTGTTAAGAATAGATTAGAGGTTTATGAGTATTTAAAATCTAAAAAGATAGAAAGTAGACCTATCATATGTGGATCAATCGGCAGACAGCCATTTTGGATTAAACATTTTGGAAAAACTAAGTTGGCGAATGCTGATTTTATTCATAATCATGGAATATACTTACCAAATCATTCCAATCTTACAGAGAGCGAGATTGCTTACATATGTAATAATTTTTTGAAAATAGCTAAACCTATTTTTTTTGATAATGAATAAACAATCAAAAATATATATCGCTGGTGCTAGTGGAATGGTAGGTAGTTCTATAGTGAGAATTTTAAAAAAAAGAGGCTATAAAAAATTATTAATCCCAAATAGCAATCAATTAGATCTATTTGATCAATCAAAAGTAGACAAATGGTTTAAAAATAACAGACCAGAGTATGTTTTTTTATGTGCTGGTAAAGTAGGCGGTATGTTCTCAAATATGAAATATCCTGCTGACTACTCTGTAAAAAATACATTAATTATTGCAAATGTAATTAACATGTCATTTAAATATGATATTAAAAAATTGCTATTTATGGGGTCATCGTGCTTATATCCCATACAAAGCGGTAATAAAAAAATTAAACCAGAGATGCTACTATCTCGTCCAATGGAAAATAGCAATATACACTATTCGATTTCAAAGATTAACGGCTACTTCATGTGCTTAGGATATAATAAACAATATGGCACAAACTATATTACACCAATGCCATGCAATATTTATGGACCTGGGGACAATTTCTCTGAAAACCACTCTCATGTTATACCAGCATTAATTAGAAAATTTCATTTTGCTAAACTTAATAAGACTAAAAATTTAATTATTGCTGGATCTGGTAATGTAAAGAGAGAATTTTTATATGTTGATGACCTAGCTGAGGCATCTATTTTTTTGATGCATAGATATAATAATAGTAAACTAATAAATGTTGGCTCTGGAAAAGATATATCAATAAAAAACCTATCATATTTAATAAAAAAAATTATTGGATACGAAGGCAATATAATTTTTGATAGAAAAAAACCTGAAGGAGTAAAAAAGAAATTACTTGACGTATCTGTTATTAATAAGATGGGTTGGAGACAAAAAACAGATATGATTAGTGGTTTAACAAAAGCATACAAATATTATAAAAAAGTTTCTAATATTAATTAATGGATTTTTTAGGTAATGAAAATTGTTTTTATAACTAAAACTCCATCTTCGCCATCTTTCCAATTCTATAAAGACTCTTTTAAATATATCGAGCACTTCAATTCTGTTGAAAAATTAGATTTTATTACCAAAAAATATGAGGATAGTATTTTTTTAAAATATGACTTTGTAATATTTATGGGAGGGTCTGTGAGAAAAGAAAAAGCCAGAGAAGTTAACCCAAATATTAAAATAGTAGTAATTGACTCACGTGCTGGCCATAAAGATAATTTAAAAAATATTGATCTTCTAATATGTAACAGTCTTGAAATGCAAATATTTCATCAACACATTAACACTAAATTTTTTATTTATCCTACTTACCCTTTGGTTGAACAACACAATAAAATCAATAACAAAAATAAAGTAGTTATAGGATACCATGGCAATAAGGTACACCTAGAAACTATTCATCCCAGAATTTCAGGTGCAATTTATAATTTATCTTCAAATTATGAGTTAGAATTTTTAGCTATGTACAATATTACTAAATTAAAAAAATCTAAAATTATTTGTGAAAAAAATTTTGGCTGCAAAGTCAAACATGTGAATTATTCTTATGAAAATTATAAAATGATATCACAAGTAGATATAGGGTTAGTGCCCCAACTAATTCCTTATAAAGTAAATTTACTCTCTAAGACTCTATTAAATAAATATAATGAGAGTCCAAATGATTATATTTTACGTTTTAAAGATACAAATAATATTGGTAGACACTTAGTATTCGCTCAATACAAAATACCTATAATAACTGACATGACACCATCTTCTTGTCAGTTAATTTCACATGGCTACAATGGTTTTTTTGCTTATAGTCAAAAAAGCTGGCAACAATTGATTGAAATTTTGATACTAGATAAAGAAAAAAGAATGCAAATGGGTAATAATCTTTTTTTAAAATGGCGAGAAAAATACTCTCATGAATTATTCAATAAAAAATTGATAGAAAAACTAATTTCGATCAATAAATAATTATTTTAAATTGCACTTTTTAACTCTATACAAATCTGTAAAATATTTAATCATTTTTGGTTGAAATAAAAGATGAATAGATTTGCAAAGCTTACATCAAAACTTTTTTCAATATTTCTGCCTTTTATAGATCGAATGGCCTACTTTAGATATTATAATCAACCATTTTCTAGACTGCCTAAATTAACAAAATTGACTTATGATGATTTAGCTCATGAAGCAGAGGCAAATACTTTTTCTATTGAAGATATTAATTTGCTCGAAAAAACAACTGGTTATAAAGTTGATAGTGAATGGCTTAAACTGCTGGCTTACAATACACAAATAGTCATTAAAAAATCTAAACTTAATTATGCCCATGGAAGAGTTTTATATTCCGTATTAAGTGATTATCTTTCAAATATTGATCATAAAATTAAAAAAATTAATATTCTTGAAACAGGTACAGCTAGGGGCTTTTCTGCATTGTGTATGGCAAAAGCTCTTGCTGACTCAAGATTTGAAGGATCAATATGCACTATAGACGTTTTACCTCATTTTCAAAAAATGTATTGGAATTGCGGGTCGGATCATATTAATGGGGAACAATCAAGGCAGAATTTATTGAGTGAGTGGAGTGAACTTGTTGAAAGATATGTAATTTTCTTTCAGGGTTACACAAGACATGTCCTGCCTAAAATAGCTCTTCAAAGAATCCATTTTGCATTTTTAGATGGAGCCCATACTTATGAGGATGTATTATTTGAATTCAATATTATTTCCAAACTCCAAAACAAAGGAGATATAATTGTATTCGACGATTATAATGAAATAAAATTTCCTGGAGTGGTTGAAGCTGTTAATTACATCCAAAATGAAAAAAATTATGATATTTCATTTATCCATAATAAAAATAGTCTAAGAGATTATGTTATTGCAAAAAAAATTAGTAAATAAATATTAATGACTCTAATTTTCAGAAGAGTATTGTAAGATAGTTTGAAAATTTTACATATAATTACCTCACTAGGACCAGGTGGTGCAGAGGGCATGCTTTATCGATTAATTAAATCCACAAGTAACTCAGTAGAGCATAGTGTGATTTGTTTGAATAAAGGTGGAAAATATGTGTCCTTGATGAGGGATGCAAAAGTTGATGTATTAGTTCTGAATTTAAGTTTTTCCAACTCTTTTAAAGGAATAATTCCAATAATTAAATTTGCTCGTTTAAAAAAAAAACAAGGTTATCAAATTATTACTTCGTGGCTTTACCATGCAGATTTAGTTTCATGGTTTTTAGATTTAGTATGTCGATTTGATGGTTTAGTATGGAATATTAGATATACGAGATTGCAGATAGGTAGACCTTCAATAAAGAATTGGTTAATTTTGAAAATCTTATCTAAACTTAGCAAATATAGGGTAGATAAAATTATTTCATGCTCGGTATCTGCGGGCAAAGTTCATAAAAGTTTAGGCTATAAAAAGGAAATATTTGAGATTATTCCAAATGGTTATTTTTTGAATAAAGCCCAAAAATTTAACAAAGATTTAAAGTATTATAATGGTATAATCAGAATTTGCATTATTGCAAGGTGGCACCATCAGAAAGATTTTGAAACTTTATTTCAAGCTCTTGATTTATTGAAATATAATAATATTAATTTTCATCTTACTATTGCAGGCAATAAAACAAATAAAGATAATTATGAATTAGTTGCACTTTTAAATAAATATCAATTAAATGATTATTGTTCTTTATTAGGTGAGGTTAAAAATGTTCAGGATGTATATATGAAATCCCATGTAAATGTTTTATGTAGCGCATATGGTGAGGCTTTTCCTAATGTTCTTGCTGAGTCAATGTTAAACTTCACACCATGTATTAGTACAGATGTAGGTGACGCCTCTATTATACTCTCTGATGTAGGTGAAATTATTCCTATTGGGGATTATAAAGCTCTTGCATATGCTTTGATTGAAAAAAATAGAATTCTAAGAGATGAAAAAGAAGCTTATTTTAAGAATTGTGTAACTGGTTTTGAAAAGACATTTCAAAGATACGATATTCAGGATGTATCTAAATATTATATAGATGTATGGAAATGTTTGGTTTAATTTGAAATTTTTTACTTTACTTACTCCCCAAGAAATAAGGAGAGGGATTTTGTTATTTATGATGATTTTAATAATGGCTCTCTTAGATACGATAGGAGTTGCATCAGTATTGCCATTTATGGCTGTTCTTGCTGATCCTGAAATAATTCAAACAAATATTTTTTTAAACAATATTTTTATAACCTCAAAAGCATTTGGTGTTGAAAGTGAATTACAATTTATCTTCTTTTTAGGTATCTTCCTTTTTTTGGTTTTAGTTACATCACTAATTTTTAAAAGCATAACAATATATGCACAATTAAGATTTATTCAAATGCGTGAGTACACTATTGGTAAGCGTTTATTGGAGGGTTATCTTCGACAGTCATATGACTGGTTTCTGAGTCGACATAGTGCTGATATAGGAAAGACTATTTTATCAGAAATTACAGTTGTTATCCAACAAGGTTTAAGCCCGTTAATATTGCTTATTGCAAATAGCACCGTCGCAATTTCTCTTATTATGCTTTTGATTGTGATTAATCCTATTCTTGCTTTAATGGTGGGATGCATACTAGGTATTTCTTATGCAGTGATATACACCTCTTCACGAAAATATTTAAAAAAAATTGGTGAAAAACGTTTAGAGAATAATCAAACTCGATTTACAGCCGTTAGTGAAGCTTTTGGTGCTGCAAAAGATGTAAAAGTAAGAGGTTTGGAGGAAAATTTTATAAAACGTTTTTCAAATGCTGCCCAAATATTTGCTAAAACTAACTCATCAGCTTTAGCAATACAACAATTACCTCGTTTTGCACTTGAGGGTGTAGCTTTTGGTAGTGTTATATTAGTCATGTTATTTATGATTTCTAAAAGTGGTAACTTTAATGAAGCCTTGCCTATTGTAAGTCTGTATGTTTTTGCCGGTTATCGTTTAATGCCTGCCTTACAGCAAATATATTCATCGATAACTCAACTTCGTTTTATTGGTCCCTCACTTGACTCCCTTAGTAACGATCTTAAAAATTTAAAGTCATTTAACATAAATCAAGATAAAAATACTTTATCTATTGAAGACTCAATTATTTTAAAAAATGTTTGCTATAATTATCCAAATTCATCTCGTATTGCTTTAGATAACCTTAATCTAACCATTCCTGCAAAATCAAAAGTTGGATTTGTTGGGGCTACTGGTAGTGGAAAAACAACAACTGTAGATATCATACTTGGGTTGCTTGAACCTCAAAAAGGAACTCTAGAGGTTGATGGTAAATTGATAAATAAGCTTAATGTGAGATCATGGCAACGCTCAATTGGTTATGTACCACAACACATCTTTTTATCTGATGATAGTGTATCTGCAAATATTGCTTTTGGAGTTGATCCTAAAGATATAGATCAAAATGCATTAGAAAAGTCATCAAAAATTGCAAATTTACATCAATTTGTTATGGAGGAATTGCCTGATCAATATGAAACTAATATTGGTGAAAGAGGTATAAGATTATCAGGTGGTGAACGTCAACGTATAGGAATTGCAAGAGCTCTTTACCACAATCCAAAAGTCTTAATTCTTGATGAAGCTACTAGTTCTCTAGATAATCAAACTGAACAATTAGTAATGGAGGCTGTAAATAATCTCAGCAAAGATATCCTAATAATTTTAATTGCTCACCGTTTAAATACAGTCAAGAATTGTGACAACATATTTTTTCTTGAAAAAGGTAAATTATTAAAACAAGGAACTTTTGATGATTTAAAACTTTAAATGCTGATTTTTAATTACAAATTAATATTGAGAAATTTTTACTTATAATATAAAGATTTAAATACAGGTAGTTAACTCATAAATTCTATAATTAATATCACGGGATCATTATTTCCTTAAGAATAAAATTATAGTTACACAAAATGAACTATAATAAATTGATAACAAAAAAAAATATATTGATAACAGGGGGAGCAGGTTTTGTTGGCTCTCATTTAGCAAAAAGATTATATAACAATGGTAATAAAGTAATTGTATTAGATAATTATTTTACAGGTAAAAAAATTAATCATATAAGAGGTGTAAAATATAAAAAAGGTGAAACAAAAAATATTTTTAAATACTATAAAAATACCCCAATTGATTATATTTATCATTTAGGTGAATACTCCAGAGTAGAGCAAAGTTTTGATGATATAGAATTGGTGATGCGCTACAACGCTTATCCGTTTTATGAATTATTAAAATTAACAGCTCATCACAAGGCAAAATTAATTTATTCTGGATCTAGTACAAAATTTTCAGATAACCTAGACTTAATAGAGAGTCCTTACTCTTTAACAAAAAGAATGAATACTGAATTATTAGTCAATTATGCAAAATGGTATAAATTTAAATACGCTATAACTTATTTTTATAACGTTTATGGCCCGAATGAAATTTCTGAAGGAAAGTATGCTACAGTTATTGCTAAATTTCTATCTCTAAAAAGAAAGAATGCAAAATATTTACCAATTACAAAGCCAGGTATCCAAAGAAGACGTTTTACACATATTGATGATATCGTTAATGGATTGATATTAGTCGGAAAACAAGGAAATGGCGACGATTTTGGAATTGGTTCAGATAAGAGTTACAATATTATCGAAATTGCAAGGATGTTAAAAATGAATTACAAAATCAAACCTGCAAAAAAGGGAAATAGACTTGATGGAAAACTAATTACTTCAAAGACAAAAAAATTGGGCTGGAAGCCTCTCAAAAATTTAAAAGAATATCTAAATAACAGTATATAGGTTTAAATAAAATATTTGATTGAGCTACAAAATTTTAAAAACTAATAATAAATTATAAAAAGTTAAATAATTTGTTATCATTGAAAAATGAAAAATTCTCGTATTTTTGTAACTAAACCTAGTCTTCCTGACCTAAAGGATCTAGTGCCATATCTTGAAAAAATTTGGGAGAGTAAAATTATTTCTAATAACGGTCCTTTTCATAAACAGCTTGAAGATGAATTATGTAAATTTCTTGATGTTCCGTATATATCATTAGTATCAAATGGCACTATTGGACTTATTATTGCTCTAAATACCCTTAAAATCAAAGGCGAAGTAATAACAACACCATACTCTTTTGTAGCCACAGCTCATTCAATAATGTGGAATAAGGTAAAACCAATTTTTGTTGATATTGACAAAAACACATTAAATATTGATCCTAAAAAGATAGAGGCATCAATTACTCATAAAACTTCAGCAATTATGCCAGTGCATGTTTATGGAAATCCTTGTGATGTTGATGCAATTGAGAGCATTGCAGAAAAATACAATTTAAAAGTAATTTATGATGCCTCACACGCTTTTGGTGTCAGATGTCACTGTGGAAGTATTTTAAATCATGGTGACTTATCTGTTCTTAGTTTTCATGCAACCAAAGTATTTAATACTTTTGAGGGTGGGGCTATAATCTCCAAAGATGAAATTACAAAGAAACGTATTGATCAATTAAAAAATTTTGGCTTTAAAGGGGAGGTCAAAGTTGATGAGACTGGCATCAATGGTAAAATGAATGAATTTAGTGCTGCATTAGGATTGTTACAGTTAAAACAAATTAATAATGATATAAAAATGCGGAGAAATATTGACCAACAATACAGAAAGAATTTAAAAAATATTCAGGGAATTACTTGTTTTTCATATTCAAATATGGAAAAGGGTAATTACAGTTACTTTCCAATTTTTGTTGAGGACAATTATTTCCTTACACGAGATCAATTATATGAGAGACTAAAAAATAATGGCATAAATGGTCGTCGTTATTTTTATCCATTAATTACAGATTTTCCTATGTATAAAAATTTGAAAAATCACTCAGACAAAGATCTATTAGTTGCAAAAAAAGTAGCATCTAAAGTCATTTGTCTTCCTATCTATGACAATATGAAGACCGAAACAATTAATTTTATTTCAAATATTATTTCTAATAAATAGATATTTTTTAATATAGATTTTGTTCAAACAAATCTTATCCTTTTATAATAGTTTATGTTAAAAAGTTATAAAATTAGTTTTATAAATAATGATCTCTATTATCACTCCTACATATAATTCAAGTAAATTTATTTATCGTCTACATGATAGTCTTGCCAAACAATCAGATAAAGACTTCGAGTGGATTGTAGTAGATGACTACTCAAACGATGAAACTATAAAAATATTGACGAAGCTTACACCACCTGGATTAGGAGGTATGCGCGTATATAAAATGCCATTTAACTCAGGTGGAGGAATTGCCGCGAGTGTGGGCGTTATTAAATCTATAGGAAATATCACTACTATAATAGATCAAGACGATGAATTAGACTCCAACGCAATTTTTAATATAAAAAATTATTTTATTAATACGTTTAAAAAAAAAGAGGTAGCTGTTGTTTTGTTCCCAAGCGTTCAACCTAATTCAGGTAAGCAGATTTCATCACTATATCCTGGAGAACTATTTAAAATATCTTATTTTGTCTACAAAGAAAAAGAGTCTGTGGATGGTGTAATGGCAATGAAGGGAGACTTAGCAAGGTATTATTATACTTTACCAGATTGTGCACGAACACTATTAAGCAGTGTTATTTGGTTAAGAATTTCAAAAAAATATTTTTTTGAATACGCAGGAGGTGATCCAGTATTAATTTATCATAGAGATAATAACAAAAGCCATTCAAACAGAATAAGAGTATCGAGCCATTTAATATTCTCGTTTGCGCGTATACTTGATTATCACGATAAATATTATTATTTGCAACCCATAAAATGGCTTCGATATACACTAGCACTTTATCATTTTTCGATATCTTATTATGGATCTCCGATTCCTATTTTTAAATTAATTTCAAGATGGTCTACCAAAGTGTGGTGCAGTTTATTATTACCATTTGGCATTATTGCCCACTTTTTAAAACCAAAATATGAAATTATTAAATATAAAAATATGGATCCAAATGTTTGTGCTGAAATATCTAAAGAGGTCAGAAATGAAACATACAAAATTACTTAAATGTAGGAACATTTACCAAAATGGAGTAGAGTTGATATGGAATCTCTTTTAATGATCAGCATTTAATTACTTCTTTTAGTATCTTATGAAAAAAAACACTATTTCAATAATATTGCCTAACTTCGGTGGTGGGGGTGCTGAACGAGCCTATTTAGAAATAGCTAAAGAACTTGCTAAGAGAGATTATTTTGTTGAGTTTGTTTTGATGCATTGTAGTGGTGAGTTACTAGACAAAGCTCAAAGTTTATTTTCTGTTGTTGATTTAAAATGTAATCGTCTGCGGAATTTGCCAAAAATTTTAATTACTTACTTACAAAAAAACAAACCTGATTTCCTTATAGCGTCTATGTGGCCTTTAACAGTTATTGCTCCATTTTCTCAGCTTTTATCAAAACATAAATGCAAGGTATTAATTTGTGAGCAAAATTTTTTATCGGCTCAATATCAGAATAGGGGTTGGTTAAATTGGATATTAATGCGCATTTCTATGGCTATTGGCTATAGGCTGGCTTATTCACGATTAGGCGTATCAGTTGGTGTCATTAATGATATTGTTAATTTGTCAGGGTTACCTAAGAAAATGTTTAAACTAGTTTACAATCCTGTTCCTATATTTAAAGAGCCATCAAAAAAATTAATAAATCATGCAGAGCAACTTTGGTCTTGCCCATCTGGAGCTAGAATTATTACTGTAGGTAGTTTTAAATCTCAAAAAAATCACAGTTTACTCCTGAAAGCTTTTGCAAAGCTAAACATAACTGATGCAAAGCTAATGTTTGTCGGGGAGGGAAAGGGACGTAAGCCACTCTCTTTATTAGTAGAAGAATTAGGTTTGGCTGATAAAATAATCTTTGCTGGTTTTCAAACTGATACGACACCTTTTTACTTAACCGCAGATCTATTTGTTTTATCATCAAACTATGAGGGTTTTGGAAATGTTATTGTTGAAGCATTAGCATGTGGGACACCTATAGTTTCTACCGATTGCCCCTCTGGGCCATCAGAGATACTCAAAAAAGGACAATTCGGAAAATTAGTACCCGTTAATGATATAAATGCTCTAGCAATAGCCATTAGTCAGCAAATTAAAGCACCGGTGAATAGAGATTTACTTATTAAACGTGCTTTAGATTTTTCACCAGAAAAAATTACAAACAAATATTTATACTCTCTTGGAGAGTTAAATTAAAATCATGATAAAAAAATTTTTAACTTTATGTTGGTTTTTTCAAAGACCAACTTTTTGGAGACACGCATTACAATTAATTATAAGAAAATTTCTTACCAATTATGATAGCCTCCAGTATCGCATAAAAGCTACCAAATGGGCTGAAGAGCAAGCGATCTCATATGCAGATGCTTTAGAAAAGCTTGAAATTAATGGGATTAAAGATGGTATGGATATTAATTCTATTGAAGAAGGAATTAAATTAGCTTCTAAATCAAAAGTTGATATGGGTGGTCCAGGAGACATAAATTTGCTCTTTGATGCTGTCCGTCTGTTAAATTCTAAATATGTGATTGAAACAGGTGTCGCGTACGGTTGGTCTAGTTTAGCAATACTAACAGCGATGTCACGTAACGGTTTAGGTAAGTTATTCAGTATTGACATGCCATACCCTAAAGTAGGTAATGAGTCTTTTGTAGGTATAGTTGTACCTGATCGTCTAAAAAAAAGATGGACTCTTATTAGAGAGCCTGATCGACGTGGACTAGAGAAAGCAATTAATTTAATTGGTAGCAGTATTGATTTATGTCATTACGATTCAGATAAAAGCTGGTGGGGGCGAGCGTACGCATTTCCTCTTCTCTGGAAAGTACTTAAGCCAGGGGGTTTGCTAATTTCCGATGATATTCAAGATAATATGTATTTTGCTGAATTTGTTAAATCAAAATCTATGCCATTTGCAGTGACAAAATCAGATGATAAATTTGTTGGTATCATCCGTAAATTGTAAATGATTATTTTAATGATAAGTAAAATAACTTTTAAAAGGAAGAAATTTTTATGTGCGGTCTAACAGGTCTTCTTTGTCCAAAAACAGATAAAGACATAAAATCTTACCTAAGTAAAATGACATCAAGTCTCGTTCATAGAGGGCCCGACGACGAGGGAATATGGACTGAAGAGAGTATAGGAATGGGTCATAGGAGACTTTCAATTATTGATTTAAGTAGTTCAGGAAAGCAACCTATGAATTCTAATTGTGGACGATTTGTTTTAACTTTTAATGGTGAAATATATAATCATCTTGATCTTCGAGTTGAACTTGAAAAACAAGGTCATTCAACAAATTGGCGAGGATACTCTGATACCGAAACCCTAATAGAGGCTATAGCTCATTGGGGACTCGATGATGCTCTTTGTCGAACTAGAGGTATGTTTGCTCTTGCTATTTGGGACAAGAAACAAAGAAATCTCAGTCTTGCACGAGATAGGATAGGTGAGAAACCTCTTTATTGGGGATGGGCAGAAAGTGATTTAATATTTGGTTCTGAGTTAAAATCTTTGAGAGCTCACCCTAACTGTCAAAATGGGATATGTATTGACGCTTTAAGTCAATATTTGCGATATATGTATGTTCCTTCTCCACTAAGCATATATGAAGGTATCTTTAAACTTGAACCTGGTACCATCCTTACTGTTGAGGATATTCCTTTACTTTCTCCTCCTCGAAAACCAATTCGTCCAGGGGAGCGATACGGTGGTATCTCTATTCGTCGATATTGGAATTTAAAAACACAAGTTGAGACTGCCGCTAAAAATAAAATTAAAGAAGATAATGATGCCATTATATCTTTAGAAAAAACACTTAAAGAAGCTGTTGAAAGCCAGATGATATCTGATGTGCCATTAGGTGCTTTTTTATCGGGAGGTGTAGATAGTTCTACTTTAGTTGCATTAATGCAATCTTTAAAAAATGAAAATGTGAAAACTTTTACAATCGGATTTAACGAGTACAACTATGATGAGTCAAATCACGCGGAGGCTGTAGCTAACCATTTAGGTACCGAGCATAATAAACTTCTTGTGACTGATGCTGATGCTCGAGATGTAATTCCAGATTTACCTCAACTTTATGATGAGCCTTTTGCTGATTCCTCACAAATTCCAACATATCTAATTTGTCGTTCAGCACGAAAAAAAGTTACTGTGGCTATATCAGGTGATGGTGGAGATGAATTATTTGGTGGATATAACCGTTATGTTTATGGTCCAAAAATATGGAGGAATATATCGAATATACCTACACCTTTAAAAAAACTAATGAGTTTTTCGACACAGAAGATACCGCAGGAAGTATGGGATAGATTTGGCGATATTTACAACAAATTTAGGCCTGGAAGTAAAGGGATCTCCAATTTTGGTTATAAAGTACATCGATTAGGTAAAAAATTAATTAATTCAGATAGTTTTGATGAGCTCTACATTAACATGATTAGTAATTTTATTGAGCCAAACAAATTAATAAAAAAAGATATATACGAACCTACTTCCCAACTTCAAGATAGGCTCTCTGAGTTAGGAATCCAAGATCCTACAATGAAAATGATGTTTCAGGATATGAGAACATATCTACCAGATGATATTCTTTGTAAAGTTGATAGAGCCTCTATGGGCACAAGTTTGGAGACCCGATCTCCTTTTTTGGACCCAGATGTTATTTCTTTATCGATGCGCTTACCAATGCATATGAAAATACGTGATAGTGAGGGAAAGTGGGCATTGCGTCAGGTTCTATATAAATATGTTCCCAAAGATATAATTGATCGCCCAAAAGAGGGTTTTGCCATTCCAGTAGGATTATGGCTTCGTGGCCCTTTAAGAGAATGGGTAGAGGATCTTTTATCTAATAACAATTTAGCCAAAGATGGAATGTTTAACTCTGATGTCATTTTAAAAGCTTGGAAAGAGCATTTATCCGGAAAAAAGGATTGGACAAATCTTCTTTGGACAATCTTAATGTTTCAATCTTGGAAAGTCATTTAAATTTTAAATTATTAAAAACGAAAATAGACATATATATTTTTAGAGGATAGAGTTATTTTATTTATTTTTAGCATTGCTAATTTTAAATAATCGTTTACATGACTAGCTTAATATATATTTCTTACGATGGCATATGTGAAGCTTTAGGACAAAGTCAAATTATACCTTATTTAAAAAGACTATCAGATAAATATAGAATTCATATAATTTCTTATGAAAAACCAAATGATTATAAAAATAAAAAAAGAATATTTTCTCTTCGAGCAAATCTTAAAGATTTTGATATAGAATGGACACCAATGCTCTATCATAAAAGTCCTTCTGTTTTAGCCACTATATTTGATATTTTAAAAGGACAATTCATTACGATGCGAATAGCAAGAAGGCTTAAAGCAGAAATATTACATGTCAGATCTTATATTCCAGCGCTCATTGCCCTTCCAACTAAAAGACTCACAGGTGTCAAATTACTTTTTGATATTAGAGGCTTTTGGGCTGATGAGAGAGTGGATGGTGGGATTTGGCAAAGAAATAGCATAATTTATCGTATTGTAAAACGTCTAGAGAGATATTTGTTTATTGAAGCTGATCATTTAGTAACATTAACTGAATCCTCTGTTTCTGAAATTAAAAGTTTTAATTATTGGAAAAATATATCACCAAAGATTACTGTCATCCCAACATGTGCAGATCTAGAAAAATTTATACCACCAAAAAAAACTCCAGATTTTGATAAATTTATATTCGGGTATGTTGGAAGTTTCGGAACTTGGTATATGTTAGAAGAAACAATTGCATTGTTCTCTGCCATACTTGAACTTCGTCCTGAAGCAAGGATGATTATAATTAATCGCAATGAGCATGAGTTGGTAAAAACCTCATTTATCCGAGCAGGTATTCCAATTGAAAGGATTGAGATAACAAAGTGTTCTCACAATGAAGTTTCCTATCATATTCAGCGAATGCATGCTGCAAGTGTTTTAATCAGACCTTGTTTCTCAAAAATAGCAAGTGCCCCAACAAAATTGGCTGAATATCTCGGGTGTTCAGTACCTTGTGTTGGAACTCATGAGGTTGGCGATATGGAGAAAGTTTTAGAAGGAGATGGTATAGGTGTCATACTTCGAAATTTTGACTTAAAGGCTATCAGGGAAGCAGCTATAAAAATTGTTACTCTAGCAGAGAGTTCTGATGTTCGTGCGCGTTGTCGTGATATTGCAGTATCTCGCTTTTCACTAAATAAAGGAGTTGAAGCATATCGTTTGATTTACTCAAATTTAATTAACTCGCAAGATAAAAGGAAATTAATATCATGATTAAAAAAAAAAGAATGTTGGTATTATGCCCTTTTCCACATGGGGTTGCTGCAGGTCAAAGACTTAAATATGAACAATATCTAGATCATTGGCGAAATAAAGGATGGGAAATAGACATTTCTTCTTTTATGGATGAGAAAATGTGGAGTGTAGTTTATCAGCGTGGTAACACTGTACCCAAAATTTTGGGCACTATGAGAGGACACATACGTCGTCTAATCGACCTTTTTAGAATTCCAAAATATGATCTAATTTATATTTTTATGTATGTCACTCCATTACTTACTAGTTTTATGGAGCGATTAGTAATTACATTAGCAAATAGGGTAATTTATGACATAGAGGATAATGTGCATACTCAACAAAACCAAATTTCTAAAATTGAACCAAACCCGCTAGTAAAGTTTCTAAAATGGCCAGGTAAAGTAAATTTCCTTATCCAAGCTTCAGATCATGTTATTACATCATCCCCATTTCTTAACATAGATTGTAAAAGAATTACTAATAATGGATATTGTAGTTATGTTTCTTCGTCAATTGATACTAACCGATATATACCCAAGTCAAAATATTCAAATGAAAAAACTGTTGTTATAGGTTGGACGGGTACATACTCTTCAAAAGGATACCTTGATCTTTTACAAAATGTTTTTTTAAAATTAGCAAAAAAAGTTAAATTTAAATTGCATGTTATAGGAAATTTTAATTACAATCTTCCTGGTATCGATTTAAAAGTAATTGAGTGGAAATTAGAGTCCGAGATATTTGACTTACAATCTTTTGATATCGGTGTTTACCCGCTACCACTCGATGATTGGGTACACGGAAAAAGTGGTCTTAAAGCTATTCAATATATGGCGCTAGGTTTACCATGTGTTGCAACAAATTTTGGAACAACACCAATGATTATTAAAGACAGAGTTAATGGTAGGTTAGTAAAAACTGAAAATCAATGGGTTGATGCCTTAGAAGAATTGATTAAATATCCAAATATCCGTAAACGTATAGGTCAGCAAGCTCGGATTGATGCTGTTAAAAATTATTCTCTACATACGATTGGTGACACATATGATAATATTTTAAAAAGTGTTATGAAAGAAACCAAGTGATAAAAAATAAACGAATATATATAGCCGGAGCAGGTGGAATGCTAGGTGAAGCTTTTTATAAGGTATTTGGTGGAAGAAATGTTTTACGATGTACTGATAAAGATACAAATGAAACTTGGCTTGATTATTTAGATTTTCGTGATGCTGAGGCATATAAAAAAGATGTAAAGTTATTCAAACCTCATTTTTTATTTCATTTAGGTGCGCTAACTTCTTTGGAATATTGTGAGGAAAATCCCGAAGATGCTTATAATACTAACACGATTTCAGTTGAAACCGCTGTGCACATCGCTAATGAACTTAATATACCTCTTCTTTACATTTCTACAGCAGGAATATTTGATGGTAAGAAAGATAGTTATGATGATTGGGATGAACCTTCACCATTAGGTCATTATGCAAGATCAAAATTCTTAGGGGAACTTTTCGTAGCACAAAATCTTCGACGTCATCTAGTGTGTAGAGCAGGTTGGATGATGGGAGCGGGCCCTTCCAAAGATAAAAAATTTATTCAAAAGTTAATGAGGCAAATAAAGGAGGGTAAATCTGAGCTACATGTTGTAGACGATAAGTTTGGCACACCTACTTATACATTTGATTTTGCGAGAAATGTTGAATTACTGATAGAGCGTGAGTATTGGGGCGTATATAATATGGTTTGTGATGGTGTAACAGAAAGATTAGAGGTAGCAAGAGAATTAGTGAAAATGATTGGTATGAAAGATAAGATCAATATTACTCCAGTTTCTTCAGATTATTTTGTTAAAGAATATTTTGCTAAACGTCCCAAATCAGAACGTCTTATTACGAAAAAATTACAATTAAGAGATTGTAATATAATGCGCGACTGGCGTGTTTGTTTGCGAGAGTACCTAGATAATTATTATCAAGACTATTTAAATTAAGTTATTAAAAGATGACTAATATTGATAAAAAAACTGTCTCATCTTTTGGTGACGAATGGAAGAGATTTGATCAAGAAGAATTAAAGGTTAGTGAACATAAATATTTATTTGACAAATACTTTCATATTTTTCCATGGGACTCCCTACCTAAAAATGCAATAGGGTTTGACATGGGATGTGGCTCAGGTCGCTGGGCTTTGTCAGTTGCACCTAAAATTTCAAAACTTACATGTATAGATCCATCATTTGAGGCATTATCTGTTGCTAAACAAAACCTTGCTCACATAAAAAATACATCCTTTATTCATGCTGGAGTATCTGATAAACCTTTGCCATCAAATAGCCAAGATTTTGGCTATAGCTTGGGAGTATTACATCATGTTCCTAATACGGCTTCAGCATTAAAAGATTGTGTTGATATGCTTAAACCAGGAGCCCCCTTCCTTCTTTATCTATATTACAAATTTGACAATCGTCCTATTTGGTATGTAATAATTTGGCGAATAACAGATATTATTCGCCGAGTCATATCAATTATGCCCCCATCTTTAAAGTCTTTTGTTACGAATACAATTGCTACTGTTGTATATCTTCCTCTTGCACGTATAGCATTAGTGGCTGAGAAATTAGGCATTAAAGTTGATAATTGGCTTTTATCTAGTTATCGAAAAACAAGCTTTTATACAATGAGAACCGACTCTCGCGATAGGTTTGGAACACCGCTTGAAAAGCGCTTCACTCGCTCAGAAATTAGGTCATTGATGCTTGAAGCTGGTCTTGATGATATCCATTTTTCTAATGATTTCCCTTTTTGGTGCGCTGTCGGAAAAAAGCACTAATGAGATCATAATGGCAGAGTTGGTAAAAAAATTTATAAATCAAGTTTTAATTAAGCTTAAAGCTATTCAACATTTAACTGCTTTTAATCAAGAGGAGGCGTTATGACCTATATTACCCTGACAGTTTTTCTGTTTCTTCTTCTATACATATTAAAAAATGATAATGTAGCTAAAAACCAATTCTATTATATAGTTTTTTTAGGGCTTTTTTTATTTGCTACCTTTCGTTACCAAGTAGGTTGCGACTGGTACCACTATTACAAACTATTTTTAAGATTCCAAAATTTTGATTTATTACAAACGATTGGATCTCGTGATCCAATGTCAATGAGCCTTTTTTATATTATACATAAAAATAGTTTACCTTACCCATATATCTATATTCTTTTTGGTTTAGTTTTTTTTATTGGTATCCATATTTTTGCACGAAGACAGCCTGATCCCTTAGCATTTTTAGTATTATTATTTCCAATATTAGTAATTAACATGGCTATGTCAGGTGTCCGACAAGCCGCTGCAATTGGCATAATATGTATCGCACTTGTAGCATTTATGGATCGACGTCCATTTAGATTTTTATTTTGGGTAATTATTTCAAGCTTGTTTCATAGTAGTGCTATAGTCTTTTTACTTTTATTACCTTTTGCTAATGGCCATTATAATAATAACCGTATAGCAATAACATTAATTATTTCTTTAATTGGAGCTTTGATGCTTATTTTCTCAAAAAATGCTCAATACGCATTAAGTGCATATGTTGACTCAAATCGAGAGGCCTATGGTGCAGTATTTAGGGTGGGTGTTCTTACCATGTCTGCAATATATTTTTTTTTATTTGTAAAAAAAAAATGGAAACAAAAATTTCCAAAAGATTACAATCTAGCTAGTTTGGGCTCAGTAGGCATGATATTTTTAATTTTTCTAATACCAATATCTAGTATCATTAGTGATCGTTTTGGTTATTACTTAATTCCAATTCAAGCAATGATATTTGCGCGCATACCTTATTTGCCTTTTAAGACTAACCATACTCTTTATATTGTTTTACCCTATTTAGGTATCCTTTTAGTTTTTTTAGTTTGGACACAAATTTCATGGCATTTTCAAGAATGTTATATTCCATATAAAAGTTGGATTTTAGGACTACCTGATGGAAATATTTTGCGATAATGTAATAGTGAACTTTTATTTATACAAACCAAGTTTTTTATAATCATTAAATTAAAATGTAATATACTTAATCTTATTGAATATGAAAAATAAAAATAGCGAAATTAATTTAGCAATAATAGGTTTAGGTTATGTAGGATTACCTTTAGTTTTAGAATTTGCAAAAAAAAGAAAAGTAATAGGGTTTGATATTAATCATTTAAGAGTGGAACAATTGAATGATGGTATAGATAAAAATCTGGAATTCACAAAAGATGAGCTTAAACAAAATCACTTGTTAAAATTTACTAACAATCAAAATGATATTAATGCGTCAAATTATTTTATTGTTACGGTTCCAACACCTGTAAATAAATTTAACAAACCAGATTTAAAAGCTTTAAAAAAAGCAACTAGAATGATTGGAGATATATTAAAAAAAAAAGATATAGTGATTTACGAGTCAACCGTTTATCCTGGGTGTATAGAAGAGCAATGTGTTCCTATTTTAGAGAAGCATTCTCAACTCAAGTTTAATAAAGATTTTTTTTGTGGTTACAGTCCTGAGAGAGTCAATCCAGGTGACAAAGAGCATACTATTTCAAATATTAAAAAAGTTACCTCTGGATCAACTTATGAAACTGCAAATTTAGTCGATGATTTATATAATGAAATTATCAAAGCAGGTACCCACAAAGCACCCAGTATAAAAGTTGCTGAAGCAGCAAAAGTTATTGAAAACACTCAGCGTGATTTAAACATTGCACTTATAAATGAATTATCGATATTATTTAGCAAACTTCAAATAGACACAAAAGATGTTCTTGATGCAGCAGGCAGTAAGTGGAATTTTTTACCTTTTAAGCCAGGTTTAGTTGGAGGACATTGCATAGGAGTTGATCCATATTATTTAACTCATAAAGCTCAGAGTATTGGATATATCCCAAAAGTTATTTTAGCGGGAAGAAACACTAATGACAATATGGGAGTGCACGTTGCTTTAACTTTAATTAATGAAATGAAAAATAAAAGTATCGCTATCCAAGGTTCAAAAATTTTGATTATGGGTTTAACATTCAAAGAAAATTGTGCAGATATTCGCAACTCAGGAATAAAACGTGTAATTAGTGAATTAAATAAATTTGATTGTAATTTAGATTTATATGACCCGTGGGCGGATTGCGAGGAAATAAATACTACATATCAAATTTATCCCAAAACCAAACTTATTAGTAGTACCTATGATGGGATTATCATAGCAGTGGCACATAAAGTATTTAAAGATATGGGAATTAAGACTATTTCAAATTTATGTAAAAAAAACCATGTAATTTATGATTTAAAATATTTATTCCAGAAAAAAGAGGTTGATATTAGACTATAGAGTATAATTAATAAAAGATGTAAGAATTAATAATTATCAACTTCTATTTAAAAAAAATTATGAAAGATTAATAAATTTAAAAATTAATATGAGTGTTAAAATAATTAAACTTGTTATTTTAATTAATGATTTAAGTTTTTTTTGTTCTCATCGTTTACCAATAGCAGAAGCTGCAAAAGATAAAGCAATTGAGGTAATTATTGGATATGGTGAGTTGGGAACAGCAAATCCTAGCATACTAGAACAGAAAGGATTTAAATTAACTTTTATTCCAATAAAAAGAGGAAGTATAAATTTTCTTAAAGATTTAAAATCAATGCTACATATTTGGCGTTTTTTCAAGAAAGAAAAGCCTGATATTGTGCACTTAGTCACTATTAAGCCCTACCTATATGGAGGTGCAATAGCTCGTTTGGCTGGTGTACCTTGTTTGGTGTCTGCTGTTTCAGGTCTTGGAACTTTGTTTGTTCATCAAAATTTAAAAAGTAGATTAATAAAATCTTTGTTATTTCCACTATTTCGTCTTGCCTTTGGTCATTCAAATCAAATAGTTATTTTACAAAATCTAGATGATGAAGATATTTTAGTAAGATGGGGAGTATTAAATAAAGATAAAGTTCGAATATTGAAAGGATCGGGTGTTAATTTAAATAAATTTAATTACTTTGAGGAGTCAACTGGTATACCAGTAATTTGTTTTGCTGCTAGATTGCTTATTGATAAAGGTGTTAATGAATTTATCTCTGCGGCTAAAATTATAAAAAACAAAGGAATTCAGGCTCGATTTATCTTAGCAGGTGATTTAGACTCTAGAAATCCTTCAGGATTAAAGGCTATTGATTTGGATAAAATTAAGAGAGAGGGCAATGTTGATATACTTGGATATCATCAAGACATACCAAATTTATACTCTAAGTCACACATAATATGTTTACCATCATATCGAGAGGGTTTCCCAAAAGCACTAATGGAAGCTGCAGCTGCTGGGAGGGCAGTAGTTACAACAAATGTTTCAGGTTGCAGAGATGCTATTATTCCAAATAAAACAGGATTATTAGTTCCAGTTAGAGATAGCGAGGCCCTTGCAAACGCAATTGAAATACTTCTTAAAAATTCAGATAAACGTAAAGCAATGGGCAAAGCAGGAAGAGATTTAGCTGAAAAAGAATTTAAAGTAGAAAATATTGTAGACGCTCATCTAAGAATATATAAAGATTTACAGATGAATATTAGTAAGTCATGAAAGGAATAATTTTAGCTGGTGGATCAGGCTCTCGCTTATATCCAGCAACAAAAAGTGTCTCAAAACAATTATTACCTATTTATGACAAACCATTGATTTATTATTCTTTATCAGTTTTGATGTTAGCAGGTATACGTGACATTCTGATTATTACTACACCTGAAGATCAAAATAGCTTTAAGTCTCTATTTAATGATGGAGTGAATTTAGGTATTCGTTTTGAATTTATTGCTCAACCATCTCCAGATGGATTGGCACAAGCATTTATTTTAGGAAAAGACTTTATAGGCAATGATAATGTCTGTTTGATTTTAGGTGACAATATATTCTATGGTCATGGTTTTGTAGATCTATTAAATTATGGAGTTAAAAATGCTCAAGAAAATCAAGCAACTGTATTTGGTTATTATGTTAACGACCCTAATCGCTATGGAGTTGTAGAATTTAATTCTTTTGGAAAAGTAGTATCTATAGAAGAGAAACCTACAAATGCAAAGTCTAATTATGCAGTAACAGGGTTGTACTTTTATCCAAATAATGTTGTCGAAAAAGCAATTAAGGTGAAACCCTCTAAACGTGGAGAGTTAGAGATAACTAGTATCAATGAAATGTATTTGTCTCAGGATTGTCTAAAGGTTGAAATTATGGGGCGTGGTTATACTTGGTTAGATACAGGAACACCAGAATCATTATTAGAAGCTTCAATGTTTGTTGAAGCTATTGAGAAACGTCAGGGATTAAAAGTCGCTTGTATTGAAGAAATTGCCTACGAAAAAGGATTTATTAATGAATATCAGCTGCTTAATTTAGCCAAAACTATGAATTCAAACCAATATGGTAATTATTTGTCAAATGTAGTTAAAAAAAAGAAAATTTAATGGAATTTATTAATACATCTATACCTGAAATTATTCTAATAAAGCCCAAAGTTCATCAGGATAACAGGGGTTATTTTGTTGAAAGTTATCTTCAGCAAGAGTTAAATAATGTAACTGGACATAAAGTTAATTTTTGTCAAGACAATGAAACAAGTTCTAAGAGTGGTGTATTACGAGGTTTACACTTTCAATTACCTCCTTTTGCCCAATCTAAATTAGTTAGGGTTATTGACGGTGAGGTTTTAGATGTATCTGTAGATATTCGAAAAGGAAGCCCCACTTTTGGCAAACATGTTGCAGAGCGATTAAGTGGAACTAATAAACACCAACTATTTATCCCAAGGGGTTTCGCACATGGATTTGTAGTTCTAAGTGAAAAAGCAACTTTTTTATATAAAGTTGACAACTATTATTCTGCGAAGTGTGACTCAGGTTTGGCATTCAATGATCCAGCATTGGCTATTGATTGGATATTACCGACAGATAATTTACTTTTATCGGAAAAAGATAAGGGTTTACCTATTTTAGAGAATTTAGATTATGAATGTTCCCAGTTTAGTTACCTAAAAAATCTCTATGAATAAATCTATTTTAGTAACAGGTAAAAATGGTCAATTGGGTTGCTCATTACAAAAAATATTAATAGAAATTTCTCAAAACTTAAATCTTAGCCTAAATAACTTCGTTTTTGCATCGCGTGATGAAATAGACTTATCAAAACAAAACTCCATAAGTAAGTTTTTTTCTAATAAGCAATTTTCTGCAATTGTAAACTGTGCAGCTTTTACCTCAGTAGATAAAGCAGAAAGTGATTTCAAATTAGCTGAAAAGATTAATCACCTTGCAGTTGCTCAATTAGCAAAGATTGCGAAAAATCAAAATATTCCACTAATCCATATTTCAACAGACTATGTTTTTCAAGGGCAACAAAGTAAACTTTATATTGAAACAGACGAAACTAATCCAATAAATACCTATGGCTTGACAAAGTTAAATGGTGAAAAGGCAGTAATTTCATCTGGATGTAATGGCGCAATTATTCGTACAAGTTGGCTTCATTCAGAGTTTGGCCATAATTTTGTAAAGACCATGCTGGAACTTGGGAAAAAAAAAGACAATATTAATGTAGTTTTTGATCAGATAGGAAGCCCAACTTATGCATCAAATTTAGCAAAAGTAGTATTGACAATGTTAAGTAATCAACGAACAATTGAAGTTATGAATTCTCAATTAAATATTTATCATTTTTCAGATGATGGATACTGCTCATGGTACGACTTTGCAAAAGCTATCTTTGAATTAAGTAATATTAATTGTCATGTTAATCCTATCGAAACGAAAAATTATTATACTCATGCTGAGCGTCCACTATGTAATGTAATGAAAAAGGACAAAATTAAACAACATATTCCAGATTTAGTAATACCTCATTGGAAAGACGCTCTAAACAAATGTTTAAAAGAAATACAAAAATCCAAAGTGTAGTTTATTTTGAAACAAAAAAATCAAAATTTACCATTAAAAATTCTTATCACTGGTGGAGCTGGATTTATTGGTAGTGCGCTAGTCCGACATATTATAAACGACACAAATCATTCAGTCGTAAATATTGATAAACTTACTTATGCTGGTAATTTATTTTCAATTCAGAGTGTTGAAGGTAACCCAAACTATTCTTTTGAGCGAGTTGACATATGTGATACTTCTGAAATAAAAAGAGTATTTAATGAACATCAACCTAATGTTGTTATGCATTTAGCTGCAGAGTCTCATGTTGATAGATCCATTGACAGCCCTGGAGAGTTTATGAAAACTAATATTACTGGTACATATAACTTGCTAGAGCAAGCGAGATTATATTGGTCAAACTTAAAGGGTCAAAAAAAAGAGTCTTTTTGCTTTCATCATATTTCAACTGACGAAGTTTACGGAGACTTACCTCATCCTGATAATCAGTTAGGTGAATTACCTCTTTTTACTGAAACTACACCTTATGCCCCAAGTTCACCATATAGTGCATCAAAAGCTTCATCTGATCATCTTGTTAGAGCTTGGAGAAGAACTTATGGTCTCCCAACACTAATAACTAATTGTTCAAATAATTATGGTCCTTTTCAGTTTCCTGAAAAGCTTATTCCATTAATGATTTTAAATGCAATAAAAGGTATGCCACTTCCAATATATGCAAGAGGAAATCAAATCCGTGATTGGCTATATGTTGATGATCATGCCCGAGCATTAGTTTTAGTTGCTACTAAAGGAAAAGATGGAGAGACATATAATATAGGTGGGCTGAATGAAAAACAAAATATAGAAGTTGTAAAAACTATTTGTAAAATTTTACAACAACTAGCACCACCTGTGAATTTTTCACTAGATATTTCTAACTATGAAAGTTTAATTACATTTGTAAATGATCGTCCAGGTCATGATATGCGTTATGCTATAGACTCTAGTAAAATTCAAAAAGAACTTGGTTGGATGCCTCTTGAAACTTTTGAGTCTGGGTTATATAAAACAATACAGTGGTATTTAAATAATGAATCTTGGTATAAAAAAATTAAGGATGGGACATACCGTCAATAAAACTTGTAAAAAAAAATAAATTTTATACTTTATCTTTATTGATAATATAATATTTCAAAAATTAAATTTATAGTAATAATCAAAGATATGGTAATTGAAAAATGAATAAAAACTTTTTTAATATTTCTGATCTTTCAAAAGAAAAAATATTATCTATTTTAAGAACTAATGAAGAGATTAAATGTCTAAAAAATAAAAATATCGGTTTATTGTTTGAAAAATATTCAACTCGTACTCGATTATCATTTACTGTTGGAATCTCAAGCCTTGGTGGCAATACAGTTGATATAAAATTTGAAGAACTTAATATTAGTCGTGATGAAAGTTTTGAAGATACTTTTCGTGCATTGAATTGTTACCTAGATGGTTTAGTTTATCGAACTAATAGTCACCAAAAACTTATTCAAGCTTCATCGTATTTTGAAAAACCAATTATAAATGCTTTAAGCGACACCTCTCACCCCTGCCAAATTTTAAGTGATTTATACACACTTGAAGAGCACTTTGGTTCACTAAATGTTCACATTTTATGGATGGGCGATATGAATAATGTATGCTTTAGTTTATGTGAGGCCTTAAATTTAATTGAAAATCTAAAACTAACCATATGTACACCACATTCTTTGAGTAAAAATAAAAAATGGCAATTTAATTCAAATATTTCTGTCGTTAGTCACATTGATGATATTGATATACAGTCAGTAAATTGTGTGATGACTGACGTATTTGTCTCTATGAATGATGAAGATAGTGACGAAAAAGTATCTCTTCTTAAACCGTACAAAGTTACATCAGAGCTAATGTCTAAAACATCCCAAAACAGTATTTTTATGCATTGCCTACCTGCGAAGGTAGAATTAGAGGTAAGTAAAGAAGTATTTCAAAGTCCTAAATCTATAGTTTGGAAACAAGCCTATAATCGAATGATTGTACAAAAAAAATTATTACAGTTTATATATCAATGAGAAATAGCACTAATCGTATTTATTCTTATATAATGAAAATGTATAGTTTATTATTTTCAATAATTTTTTTATTTGTTGTTGGTTGCAAAGCCAACGGATCATTTATTGATCCAATAAAACCAGAATTTGAAACAATATCCTTTGATGTTGTTGAAAAAAAATTACTTGTTGAAGAAAAACTCCCAGAACATATTCTGAAATTAATATCAAATTGGTTTGATAAGAAGATTAAGATTAATGGTTTTGACGGAGATATGATATTTAAAATTTCTAATTATGCAGAAGAAATTTCACTGATAGATGATGGAAAAAGAGTTGATATCACATTGTCATTTAATTTAATTTTAAGTAAACCACTTTTATCAAAAAAACAGTTTATTGAAGGTACTGTATCAGCATATGGTACTTTAAAAGGTGATTTTACAATTAAAGAATTTGAAACAATTATTACAAATACTCAAACAGATTTAGTCATAAGACTCAGCAAAGATTTGAAATCTAAAATTTAATTCTATATTTTAGTAAAACTGAGATCTGTTAATAGTCTTTTATCAAAAATGAAAAACATTAGCGCTTTAGTTTTTTTAATTGTTCTAGTTCAACGTCTAAGATATCTTTATCTTTGTAAGTTAGGGCAATTTCATTATCATTAATATTTCTAATCAATCTTCTTAATCCATCTGGTTCAAGACTAGCAGCATGATCAGTACCTTTCCAAGCTCTGTTGAGAGTAAAATGTCTCTCTATGTAGCTAAATTTTGCTTTTGTATTTAAGGAAGATAATTTTCCTATTGTATGAGCTGCTATATCGCTCGAAATACCAGTATGATGACCAGAGAAACCGATTGAATTAACAATATTTCCGAAGTTTTCAAACAAATTTTTAATTTCTAGCAAACATAAATCTTTAATTTCAACAGGATAATTTGATGTGCATAAATAAAGAACAATATTATTTGCTCTATTACGATCTTTGTAGAAATCAACAATCTTTTTAATTTCAGATTTAGTCGTCATTCCAGTTGAAATATGTATTTCACCATCAAACTCATCTATCAAGTATTTGTGCATATCGAAATTTAAATTTTTTGCTGATGGAATTTTTATAAATTTTGGATTTAACGCACAAATCTCTTTACAACTTACGATATCCCAAACAGAACATGAATAAGTCACACCCAAATCTTTAGAGTACTCCATAAGTTCTTGGTGCTGATCAATATTAAATTCTAAAAACTCTCTGTGTAAACCATAAGATTTACCATATGCATTTTCAGGAACAGGATGTGGTTGATCGAATTTATCTGACAATAAAATCTTGTTATTCCTTTTTTGAAACTTAACAATTTTTGCTTTACAAAATTTACTAGCAGTGTCAATCATTTTTTTTGCAATTTTTATATCTCCTTTATGATTGCAACCTATTTCAGCTATTACATTTGTGTTTGTCATTTTTTTTCTAATAATACATTTTTAAATTAATTTTATGACTAGTTTTTTCATTACTGAGCAATTAATTTTTAAAATACTTTATATTTTTATTGATAAACTCAGCAATCTTAAAGTCATTAATGTTATCAATATCAATTGAAAGATATTTATTCATCTCATAAAAACCAATATTTCCAAAAAGTCTGTTTCTAAATTTTAAATATTTTTGATATTTGAATATATAAAAAGCACCGTTTTCAATAATTTTTTTATTTTTAAAACTTTGAGACATAGGTCTATTCTTAAAGTCATAATTTTCTGGTTTAAATTTATCATTTTTATAACTCCAAATAAAAGAGCCAGATATATAACAACTAAAAAGTGAGTCTAAATTGGAATTTTTAAATTTTTTGTACCCATTTATTAAATCACTATATTGTAATAATGGGGAAGTTGCTTGTATTAAAAAAATATTATCATAATTTTGAAAAAATTTAATTGCATGATCAATTGCCAATTCTGTATTTGATAGATTACTCGAAATTTTATGTGTTCTTTTTAAATAATCCAAAACTTTATTACTATTAAAGCCGTCTTTTATTAAATTTAAATATTTCGAGCTATCTGATGAAATAACTATTTTTTCAAATAATTTAGATTTAAGTGCTGTATTAATTGCATTATATACAAGTGGTTTTCTATTAAAAATTTTTATATTTTTATTTTTGATTCTTTTACTGCCAGATCTAATAGGTATGATTGCCAAATTTTTTTTCATCTAAGATACTTCAACTTATATTAATTTTTCCAAAAAGAGGGCAATAATAAAACAAATATTGTTAACATTTCTAGTCTTCCAAGAAACATAGTCAATACAAGAACAAGCTTTGAGTAATTTGTAAGACTGCTATAGTTGCCATCTGGGCCAATAATTTCCCCTAAACCTGGACCAACATTAGAAATTGAAGATGCTGCTGCTGAAATACAAGTTAAAAAGTCAAGACCACTAAATGATAGTAAAAGTGATGAGACAGAGAATGTAAAAATATAAACAAAAAAAAATATAACCACTGACTCGTAAGTAGACTCAGTAACTTTCTTGCCATTGAATTGTGCAGTCATTATAATGTGAGGCTGCAACATTTTTTTTAGATGAAGAATAATAAATTTAAACAGAATTTGAAAACGAAAAATTTTTAAACCACCTGTAGTAGAACCAGCACATCCCCCAATAAACATAAGTAGTAGAAATAAAACTGATGCGTAATTACCCCATTTTTCAAAATTACTACTAATATAGCCTGTA
>MDSZ01170218.1_pt1 | contig 46359 bp, 45 predicted proteins | sample 811201 | NCBI WGS metagenome assembly MDSZ01 (sample SAMN05326647, study PRJNA326480) | marine metagenome | isolation source: seawater | place: Indian Ocean: North | collected 2010 | reverse complement strand
TAGTGATTTTAAAATTAATCTTAATAATTATGATTTATTTTTATCAAAAAAAAATTTAAATATTGGCAATTATTCTACAGGTCCTGCGCATCAATATTCTATCCTTCGTGAGTATATAGATTTTATAGATGTTAAAAATGCATTTTGGTTACATTTAGAGGGCTCTGATTTAAGCGATATAAATAATTTAAAAAACTCAAAAATAAAAAACTACTTAATTGACCAAAAATATTCTAATAAAAATTTTGAGTTTAATGACAATGATAAAAATAAAGAAATAGATAAATTTATAAGTGAAAATGATTATTTTATTTTAAAAAGAGAGATAAAAAATATAATTAACCTTTACAGAGTGAGAAATAAATTGTCATCTATAACCTCTAGAAGTAATAAAAAATTAAATAAAGATATTAAATATAATGAAATTAATGAATTAATTGAAATATTAAAAAAAACAAAAAAATTATTAGATAATAAAGGTATTAAATTATTTTTCATCTATATGCCCAGAGAAAATGAAACAACTTCAAGTTATAAAAACAAAAAAATTAAAGAAATTTTATTTAAAAAACTTAAGGAAGAAAATATTAAATTTAAGGATTTTACTTTAATTAAGAATAATTAAAAATGAAAAAAATAATACTCCTTACTTTTTTTCTTAAATTTTGTTTTAATGCTTATGCAATTGAAAAATTGCCTTTTCAACATTCAGATTACAAATACGAACTAAATATTCCAAGTTCAATTAAAATAGAAATAATAGGAAAAGATTTTATAAAATATCTGAAGCAAATTAAAATTACTAGTCAAAAAGATAGTTTAAATTCAAGAGTTATTGACTCATCAAAAAAAAAATGGGTTAAATCTAAATTAATGATAGATGATGATATTAATATTAAATCAAAAATTAAGATACATGGTGACTGGAATGATCATATATCATTTCCTTATAGTTCACTAAGATTAAAAACAAATGAAAAATATTTTTTTCAATTAAAAGAAATTATTTTCTTTAAACCTGAAACAAGAAACGGCAATGCCGAGGTTTTTTCAACAATTTTTCTTCAGGAAATGGGTTTTCTTGCACCTTTCACGAGAGAGATTTTTTTAAAAATTAATAACCATTCAAAAGTAAAATATATACTGCAAGAAAAAATAAATAAAAATTTTATTGAAAGATCTGGGTTTAGAGAGGGACCAATTTTAGAATACGACGAACGACATAGATGGAATACTATTAAACTTGGTCATGACTTAAATGAAGTCAAATTTGCAAAAATTTATAAATTAGATAATGAAAATTTCATAAGTAATCCAAAAAAAGAGGTGATTAATGATCAAAAGTTAAATTTAGTTTCTTTAGCTTTAGAAAAAACTACAAATATTAAAGAGTATTTAAATAAAGAGAATGAGTTGTTTGAAATAAGTTTGTCATTGTTGGGTGCATGTCATGGATTGATTGATCACAACAGAAAATTTTATTTTGACGGAATTTATGAAAAATTTTTACCTATTTACTATGATGGAATGGCCTTTGAACAAAATTTGAATTTTTGTCAAAATTATAGAATTACTTCAAATAAAAAATTTTTTAGTACATCAAACCTAAATTTTTTTGATAAAAAAATGAATGATAATGAATTTAAAAATAATTTAAAAAAAAAATACTTAAAACTGACTTTGGGGAATGATAATTTTGAGAAATATTGGTCAAAATTATTTATGAATTATTTAAAATTTAAAAAAGAGGTCATTGAAAAAACATCTCAAGAAAATGAGTTAAAGGAAAATGAAAAATTTGACAATTTAGAATTTTTGAATCCAAATTATACTTTGATTTATTATTTCAAAGATAATCAAAAATATTATGAATGTTTTAAAAACAAAAATAAAAATAGTATAAATTTAATATCAAATGAAGGTGAAATTATTCAAACAGATTCAAACAATTATTGTAAAATAATGAATAAAAGAAAATTTAATGATATGTTGAGAAATAAAATATTTTACAAGTCTGAAAAAGATAAAAATTTAAAAATTTTCCCTACTTTTTTACCTAAATTAAATAAGCCATTTATAAAGAGAGAATATATCGAAATATCCAAAGAAGAAACTGAGATTGCAATTGAAAAAAATACAATTAAGTTTTTGTATTCAAAAAGATTAAACAACATAAAAAAAATAAATATAAAATCAAAATTTCCTGGTGATGGTGCTATAGTTTTATTTGGAGATTTTCCAAAAATTCAAAATATTACATATACTGAAGATAATCCGAAAAGAATAAAAAATGTTTTTTTAAACAGTATAAATTTAACTGGCTGCCTTAATATATATAATGCTAAAGCGAACATAGAAAATATTTTTATTAATAACTCTTCATGTGAGGATGGTCTTAATATTGTGAGTTCAGAGTTGATTATAGACAATATTTTAGTAAAAAAAACTATATCTGATGGTGTTGATTTTGATTTTTCTAAATTAAAAATTAATAATATAATTTCACAAAACTCGGAAGGGGATTGTGTTGATGTCTCTTTTGGAGACTATCGTTTTGGTAAAGTTAGTTCTTTGAATTGTGTAGATAAAGGTATAAGCATTGGCGAAAATTCAAATGTTTTTGTAGAAAGTGCTGAGATAAAAAATAATAATATTGGTATAGCAGTCAAAGATTCGTCTATTCTTACTATAAAAAATCTCAGTCAAGATATAAATAATAACAGTTGCTTAAGTTTATACAATAAAAAACCAGAATTTGCTGACGGTATTGTATATTATACTAATATTGATGACAATTGTTTAAACAACTCTGTGTTTACAAAAAATTCAATTATTGAAAGAGTAAATTAAAATGAAACGTGTAGAGAACAAATATGTAATTAATGATGTTAATGCACACAATAAATTTTTGAAATTTATATTTAAGAATTGTTTTAGAGAAATTTATAAAAAAAGAAAAATTAATTCCATATATTTTGATTACGACAATTTAAAACTTTATGATTTAAGTGAGGAAGGTGTGGCATCAAAAGATAAAGTTAGATTAAGATATTATGGAGAGGAATTTGATATTAAAAATACAAATCTAGAAATTAAAAATTCTAATGCATATTCAAAAAATAAGTATGTATCAAATTTCTTAGAAACAGAATCTAATTGTGATAGAAAGATTATTTTTGCTAAAAATGAAATATTTTCAAAAAAATTAAAGCCAAAAGTCAAAGTATCTTATAATAGAAGATATTTTTTTTCAGAAGAGCATGGTCGTTTAACAATAGATGAAAATATAATTTATGAAAAAGTTAATTTTAATAATAATTATAGAAAAATTAATTTATCTAATAAGTTTATTGAAAAAAGAAGAGTATGTGAGCATAAAATAGAAAATCAAACATGTTCTGAATATTTTATACCTATTTCTAATATAAGATTTTCAAAATATTGTGAGGCAATAAAAAGAGTTTTTCTTAATTATTAGTTTATATTTTTATTTTCAGTTCATTTTCAAATTTTTTTGTTAACCACAATCTCAGAGGTTGATAATGAAATTCTGGTGTAAAATTTTTGATAAATTTTTCATTGATCAAGTCATTTCTGACAAAGAAAGCATTTACGCCTGTTATATTACAACAAACTAGAGAATAATTTTTTTTTTGTAACATTTTTGAAAATGAATTCAATGAAGCTCCAAAATTGTCATCTCCAACCCATTCTCCATCTTTGTTATAATCACTTACCCATTCAATCTTGTCTCTCAACTTAGCATTATACTCTGTTACAATCACCCTTGGTTTGATTTCAATATGTTCTAAAATATGAAATGTATTAATACCTATATCAATAGATAAAAGATCTAATTCATCATTGTTAGTAGTCATTTCATAAATTATTTCATTAACATTATTTTTTGTTATTTTTATTTTTTTAAAAAATAAATTTTTATTTAGATATTTTTTAAAATCCTCATTTAATTGATTTTTATCTGTAGACATATCGGCCCAAATACCTGACCATCCAGATTTTAATAAATATGTTGTGTTACATTCTTTACCATCTTGCACACCAAGCTCTATAAATGTTTTATTTTTAATACCTATCCTGTTAAAAATTTCCTCAATAATACCATCTTCATCAGATTGGGAGTAAACTTTAAATCCAAATTTGATCAAATTTTTTTCATCATCAAATTTTTTAGAATTTAGAAGATTAAAGTAATTTATTTCAGCTAATGATTTATTTATTAAATGAATTCTAGAGTGTTTTCCAAAAAACCATAAAAGTCTTATTAAAAATTTTTTAATCATTTTTAATTAATTTTCCATTTTTTAACTTATAAACTATATCACAATATTTTAATGTTTCACTTCTATGGGAAATAAAAACAATTATTTTTTCCTTACAATATAAAAATAAGTTTTTCAAAATATCATTTTCTGTTTCTAAATCTAACGAGGAAGTAGATTCATCTAAAAATAAAATACTTGGATCTTTATATAATGCTCTAGCCAACCCTATTCTTTGTTTTTGTCCACCAGATATATTTATTCCTCTTTCACCTAATTTAGTATCTAATCCATCTTTCAAATTTAATATAAAATCGTCTATTTTTACAATTTCACAAATTTTTTTTAACTTTTGATAATTAATTTCTTTTTCACCAAATGTTATATTATTTTTAAAAGAGTCATTAAATAAAATTGTATCTTGTGGGACATAACCGATTGAGTTATATATTTTGTACCTGTCTTCATTTATATTAAATTTTTCATAAAATATATCTCCTTGATTAGCTTTTATTAGACCAAGCATTAAATTAAATAATGTTGTCTTTCCCATTCCTGATAATCCAACAATTCCAATTTTTTGATTTTTTTTCACTACTAAATCTAAATTGTCTATAATTTTAAGATTTTCATTATAAGAAAAATTTAATTTATTAATTTTAATTTCATTTAAGGAAAATAGATTTTTATTTATTTTAATGCTCTCTGAATTTTTTATACTCTCAAATTTCAAGTTCTTTACAAGCATTGTTTCACTTTGAATTATATTGATTGATGGCTCCATATATTTTATAGAAGAAGTGGCTGCTGTAATTCCAGTGAAAGCTGGAACTAACCTTATGGTGGCAACAGCAATATAAGATAAAACAGAAATTAATTCTGCATTAGAAGATTTAAAAATTATAAAATAAAGAGATATCAAAACAACAAAAATTACTGCTGTCACTTCTAAAATTAGTTTTGGAAATCTTCTTAAGAGATCAGTAATGAGAACTATTTTATTTATTTTAAAGATATTTTTTGAAAATAAATCAAATAGATAGTTTTCTTTCAAATTTATCTTAATTTCTTTTATTGCAGAGAATGTTTGATTAATTAAATTTATCTGAAATTTTGTAAAACTCTGCATATTTTTACCAGCTGAAGTAAGCCAATTTTTTATAAAACCTAAGTAAATAAGTGAAAATAAACCAAAAATAAAAAGAGCAATAATTGTAATAAATGGATCGATTTTAATAGTTACTAGAATAATAAAAAATAATATTAATAATTCTAAATTTAACCGTATATAGTGACCTATAAGACCAACAAATCTAGACACCTCTGCTATATTTCTTGTGAATTCAGCAGATGTTTTAGTGGTGTAAAACAAATAATCTGAATAAAGATAATTGTTATAAATTTCTCTTGAAATCCTAGAGTTTAGTTTTCGTAAAAATAAACCGTTAAAATAATGAAAAAAAGCTAAAAACAAACTCTTTAAAATGAAAATAAATACTAAGGTTACTGATAAAAAAACTAGAATATCTTCTTTACTAAATTCGTTTATAAAAACTAATGATTTAAAGTTAGATAAATAATTAGATATCTTGTCAGGTTCTAATATAAATGAAACATAAATAGGAATTGAACCTAAACTAATCATCTCTAATAAAGTTGCTAAAACTGTAAAAAAAGAAATTATGAAAAAAGTGATTTTCTCTCTCTTTTTTAATATTTTAAATATTCTGAACAAATTTTTTAGCATGGTATTAAATTAAGTTATATATATTTTATGATATCTGTATAAAAAATAAAATAACCAATAAAATAAAAAATATAAATATATGTAATCTAATTTTCGGTTTAATAAGCTATGTATTAATTCTTTTTTATACATCAAAACAAATACAATTATATACATTGGTTCAAAATATTTTTGGAAAATGAACCATCCAGAAGAAAAAGAAATTAATAATATAAGTGTCAATATTAAATCATCAATTTTTTTAGTGGAATAATAAAATAAAATCATAGACAAAAAACATGATAAGAAAATGAAGTATTTATAGTCATTAAATAATAAATTATTTAATTTTATAAAAATACCCCCTCCAATTTCTGAATGATAAAAAAAACTTTTTGAAAAAAAATATGCAAATAAAAAAAATATCAATATACATATTAAATAAAGTCGATTGTTAAATATATGATCTAGTGTTATTTCTTTTGATCTTAATTGTAATAAGAAAAAAGGAATCAGATAAAAACAAAGAATTGACAAAACTACAAATATTGAAGATCTAAAATCAGTCGCAGAAAAAATCAAATTATTATAGAGAGCAGGATTTTCATATAAATAATACAAACCTGGAAAAGCAAATATAGAGCTTAGTAAAGTAGCCGGAAAAATGGTAAATCTAAATATAAAAAAACTTTTTATAAAAATAATAGGGAAAAATACAACAAAGTATTGTTTTGTATATGAAGCTAAAAAAAGAAATAAAAAACTACAGAATAAATATGAACTTATAAATTTAGATGAATTTTCTAATTTTATAAAAAAATAAATAGAAATTAGAAAGAAAATCAATGCAGTATTTTGATTATTACCCCAAATCGAAGCAGATTGAAAATTTGGAAGTGCAAAGATCAACGAACAAAATAAAATCAAATTACCTTTATATATTTTTGTAAATCTTTCTTTACAACAAAGATAAAAGAGAAAAGGAATTAAAAAGGATAATATAAAATAAAAATTTTGGAAAAAAATTTTATTAGAATTTATTAAATATATTTGAGAAAAAATTATATGATGTAATGGAAAATTAAGTAATTTACTATCAAGACCATCTACACTTTTATCACCTAGAGTTAATTCAAAAATGTTAAATAAACCTATAGTTTTAAGTTTTTGTATAAAATTCCAGTGAGTTTCTAAATCTGCAGCTGAGCCACCAGATAAATCAAGTTTAAATAGAAATGAAATTATAAATAAAAATATAAATATAACTGAATAAATATATTTATTTTGAAACATTATTTGTAAAATTATTTAGACATTTTTTTATATAACTTTGAGAATTTTTTATTTCTAAATTCAATTTACTGTTAATTGAAAAATAATCTAATTCGGGATCGAATTTATTGTCTTCGTCCATATATCTTTTATCTAAATTCAATAAATTAATTATATAATCTAATTTGTTTGTTCGGTATGGATCAACTGAATACCAGAATACTTTTTCATATTTAAGACTAAACATTATTCCATGAAACATTGAAGTGAATACATATTCAGAATTTTTGAAAATATTAAGAAATGTAAAAGGATCAATATCAATGAGATTGATATCTGCAAAATTATTAACGTATCCAAGTGATATAATTTTTAAACCTTTTTCATTTGAAAAAATTTTAATTTTCTCTATTTGTTTTTTTGAAAAAAAATTTCCATAAATTAAACAATATTTTTTATTTATATAATTTTTTCTGTTTTCAATTAAATGATCAAACTCATCTTTGATCAAAAAAATAGGATCTAAAACTATTTCAGATTCTAAATTACACATCTTTTTTAAAAATTTCTTTGAACTATAATCTCTTACAGAAATATTGTTGAAATTTTCCAGTAATTTTGAAATTTTAGAAATAGTAACATTTTTATCAACTAGAGAGGCTGCAGTTCCAAAACTTGCTGCATAACTACATTTATATGAATTATTTGATTTCCCAAAAAAATATGGATCAAAACCAAAAAATGGGTTTTCAAAATTCCAAATTTCATCACTTCCATAAAAACTCATAGATTTTGAGTTAACTTTATCTTTAACAAAAAAATCTGTAGGGTTAGTTTTTATATACTTTTTTTTCCAGTTTCTAAATTTAAAGAATCTTTTAACACCTCTATAAATATTTACGGGGTTTTTTTTTAATATAGGTTTTATTTCTTCTCTAAATAAAAATTTTTTTGGTTGATAATTTTGAAATTCAACATTTAAACTTTTTTTTTCAAGATATGTTTTAAAAAAAAGACTTTGTAATAATGCTCCATAATTATTTCCATAAAAGTAAGTGTGTATTTGTATTTTCATTCAATATTTTCAAGAATAATATTTTCTAGATTTACTTTATTTTTAATCATAACTTTTAATTTCTTTATAAGATTAATTGCATTATTTGCACTTGAACTTCCTTTATTGACAAGACAATTAATGGTTTTTTCAGATAAGCAAAAATTTTCTCTTTCATCTATTTGTAATATGATCTGATATTTCTTATTAATTTTTTTTCTAAAGTTTAAAAGAGTTAGGTTTTTAATAATTCTATTATTAATTAAGATTAAAAAAAACTTATTATATAAAAATAATTTAAAATATTCAAAAGAAACAAATTTAATATCTGAATACAAATTTTTTGTTGCAAATAAACTTCCTAGGTTTGGAAAATCACTTTCTTGTGTTTGTTTTCTATGATGTCTTATTTTTTCACTTTTTAACTTTATCAAATTTTTATCTTTTTTACATGACATAGGAACTTCAAATATAATGGAAATGATAATTTCTTTATTTTTTTGATAAATTGAACTTCTCCATTCAAATAATGCTTCATCTTTTTTTCTCTTTAAAATTTTACCAGACAAATCTATCGATACAATTTCTTTAACATATTTTGTTAATTCATAACCGTAGCATGATGAATTCATAAAAATTCCTCCACCTATGCTTCCTGGTATTCCTTGCAAGCCTTCAAAGTCTGAAAAACTTTGTTTCATTAAATATTGCGAAAATCTTGGGATTGGAACTCCAGCCCCAACTTTTAAAAATAAATTATCTTTTGAAATTGTTGGTTCTATTTTATCGAATTTTTTAAGATTTATGAAAGGAGATTTTATTATTCCGTCCCTAATTAAAGTATTTGATAAATTTCCAAAAACATAAAAATTTAATTCTTTTTTACTTAAAAATTCTAAAATTTTTTTAAGCTGTTCTAAATTTGATGGAGTAATCACATTTTCAATTACACCCCCTGCTCTTATCCATGATTTTTTTGACAAATCATAATCTTTAATGAAATCAATTTTCATATCTTTGAGCCAATTCCTGACTTCATCTTTGATTAACATTTTTATCTACTTATTTAAAAATATTCTTTATTTCTCTTATAAAACTATACTTAGGTATTAATCTATTTTTGTGATATTTTTGATTAAATTCGTTTAACTCTATTTCCTTCCATATTTTATCATTAGAAGAAATTGCTATATAACATGCATTTCTAGTTCCAATTATTTCTGTCACTGGATTTACATCATGAAAACTTATATTTGATTGAAGACTTGCTACTAAGGAATTGGGTTTTGGTTTTATTACATTTGAAATTACTAGATTATCTTTTTCCTTTCTCCAAATTCTCAATTCACCGCCTGTCATACTTTCGAAGCCACCAAAATATAACAAAATAGAAATTAATCTTTGTGGGTTATCTACATGAATACCTTTACCACCAGTATTTTTTCCATAACCTAATATACCCATTCCTAAATCTAATCTAGGATATAAAATTTTATCATTTTTATGATTATCTTTTAAATCTTTTTTTGAAATAATTTTATCAACTTCATAAGGATCTGATTGAAAATTGTAAGTAAATATATTTTTTAAATTATTTTTATTTATCTCTTTCTCTATATCTTTCTTAAATAGGTTAATAAAATAGTTAAGAAATTCCTTACTATAAATGTAGTTGTGAAGTTCTTTAAATTCCTTAATGTTTTTAATCAAATTCTCATATAAATTATCATTTACCGAAGTATCATAATTCATTCTTCTGATATTATTTTTTTGCTTTTTAAAATCTTCTATTTTTGGAAATTTATTTTCCATAATATCATAAAATTCTTTTTTGAAAAAATTTTCAATTACCAAATAAGGATATGGTTGATTATAATAAGTTAAATTTAAATCTTTATTTATAAATTTCATTTTTAATATTATCTGAAAAAAATTTTTGATTAGAAATTTTCCAAAACTCTTTTTTTTTAATAACTGAAATAAATTTTTTATCACTGTTTCCAGCTCCAAAATTATTTCTTTTTGTTTTTTTAAAATTTTTTATAAATCTTTTTATTCCTTGTATATTTAACTCATCGATTTGATAATTCTTAATTGTACTTAATTTTAATCTTCTGTGTTGTCTATCACCAATATTTATTGATGGAATATTGAACATTGGAGCTTCATATATTGCTGAACTTGAATTTCCAATAATAAACTCTGAATTTTTCAAAAGCGTTAAAAAACTCTCAAATCTTAAACTTTTAAGAATCTTAAATTTTTTATTTTTAATTTTACTATAAACATTAAGAATATAATTGCTGCCAGGATCATTATTTGGATAAATGATAATTATATTTCTATTTAATTTTTCCAAAAAATTTAAAATCTTAACTGTATCTTTTTTAAGGGTGTCTGTTTTAGATGTAACTGGATGCCATAGTAAAATAGCATAATTGCTAAAATTAATTGAATATCTTTTTTTAACATAGACGATATTTGGAAGTTTTTTTTTCAATATTATATCAATATCTGGAGAACCAATATTAAAAATACTATTTTTATTTTCACCCATTTTTAGAACTCTTTTATAAGCTGTATTTGAGCCTACAAAATGAATATGACTTAATTTTGTTAATGCATGTCTAATAGTATCATCAATAGTCCCAGATACTTCTCCTCCCTCTATATGTGCTGTAAGAATATGATTTAAAGATCCAACTAAAGCACAACTAAGGGCCTCAACTCTATCTCCATGAATAACTATCAGATCAGGCTTAATTTTTTTTACAATATTTGAAAACTTACTCGTAGTTTTAGCTAATATAAGTTCCAATCCATCATTCAAAGATTGGTTTTTAAACTTAATTATATTTTTTTTAAACACTTTAAGAACTTCTCGATAAGTATTTCCAAATTTTCCAATTAAATGCATTCCTGTTATTACAATATGCACTTGAAAATTTTTATTTTTTTTACAAATTTTAATTAATGATTTAAGTTTTCCAAAATCGGCTCTTGTGGAAGTGACGAAAATAATTTTCTTTTTATTAGAAGTCATTTTTTTTTATCTGTACTTTCTTCCGAATATTTCTTTTTGCTATTTTTCCGAAAATTTTCCTTAATTCATCAGATTTATAATCGCCAGTTCCTGGTCTCATTACCCATAAATTTTTTTCAGAAAATTTCTCTCCTTTCAATATTTTGCGTGTACTGACAACTGAAGCAAATGCGAATTTTCTTGTAACATCCTCTTGTTTTATTAAATTATTTTTGTTTCCGTCTAATTGATGCTTTACTCTTTTTGAATCTATTATCAACTTTTTGAGCTGATATTCATCGATTGAGGATGTTATATCTGGACCTTTAAGATTTTTTTTATTTACAAAATGTTTTTCAATAATATTTGCACCAAGAGATAAGGCTATTATTGAAGATAATAAATCACCAGTATGATCTGATAAACCAATAATAGTTTTAGGAAAAATATTTTTTAGCTGAATAATGCTATTTAATCTTAAAAGACTATCGGAAGTAGGATAAATATTTGTTGTATGTAATAGTGCGAATTTTATTTTTTTTTTTTTTAAAAAATTGTAAGTTTTTTTAACTTGTTTAATGTTGTGCAATCCAGTGCTAACTATCATTGGTTTTTGAAATTTAGAAATATAGTCAATTAACGGAAAATTACTCATTTCACCTGATCCAACTTTAAAAGCGCTAACACCAAATTTAACCAATCTATCAACAGCTTTTTTTGAAAATGGAGTGCTTAAATATATCATTTCTTTTTTTTCAACATATTTAAATAATTTATATTCATCCTCTGCTGAAAGAGAGCTATTTTTAATTATTGAAAAAATATTTTTGTTTGAATTGCCAGGCTTAATTCTTTTTGCTTCTTCGGACATTTCATCTTCTATAACATGTGTTTGATGTTTAACAATTTCTGCTCCAGCCCTTTTTGCAGCATCAACTATTTTAAATGCTAATCCTAAGTTTCCATTATGATTAATTCCAATTTCAGGAATAATAAGTGGATCTGAATTATTGCTAATGACTCTATTTTTAATTTTAATCATTAAGTTTCTTTTATAAGGAACTTTTTTTAATAAAACTTGGAACTTTATAAAAATTTAATTTTTTTAATTCTAATTTTTTATTTTTTATTAAAAAATTATCTACAGCTTTAGTTGCACCTTCAACTGTTCCATAATCATCAATCAATATAATCCCATTTTTAACAACTTTTTTTATCAATTTTTTTAAAACATAATTCGTAGAATTAAATACATCCATATCAAGGTGGAGAAGTGAAATTTTTAAATTATCATTTTTTTTTAAAAAAGGATTTAAAGTTTTAATTACATCTCCCTCAATTAATTCAAAATTTTCAATTTTTTTTCTTTTTAAAATTTGTGTTAACTTAATCTTTGATATTGGGTTTCCAGCATCAGCTGTAAATTCTTTTTTTAACTTTTTATCACTTTTTCTAACTTGATTAGGGAATTTCTTAAATGTATCAAATCCATAAATTTTTCGAGAAAAATTGTTCTCTATCAAATTTCTAAAAGTGAGTAATCTTATCAAACTTGAACCTTTAAAAACGCCAAACTCTAAAATATCTCCAGGTAAATCTTTGATCATTTTATAGATTTCATAGTGATATAATAACTTTCCAATTCTTGAAATATCTGAATTTTGATAAAATTCATTCTCAGAGTCCCAAAATGATTTTTTTTTATACATATTTTTGTAAATGAAATTACAAATAATTTATCCTTTTTTTTTATCATTTGTAAACTATAAAAAATTTATGTCTAAATTAGATATTATAATGTATCACTATGTTAGAAGCATAAACTATACTTCATATAAAAAACTCAAATTTTTAAATCTATCATCATTCAGAAAACAATTAGATTTTTTTAGAGATAATTTCAACATTCTAGATCCTTCAATTCTAATAAATAAACAAAAAAAAATTCCAAATAAATCTTGTATATTAACTTTTGATGATGGTTATAAAGATCATATAGATTTTGTGTTACCAGAATTAAAAAAAAGAAAGTTAAAAGGCATTTTTTTTCCAACAGGAATAACAACATTTGAAAACAAAATGCTAGATACTAATCTTATACAGCATATTCTATCAGTTTGTAAAAGTAAAAGAAAATTAAAAAATGAAATAAAAATTCTTTGTAATCAAAATAAAATTTCAGATAAATTATTTAATGAAAAATATCATTTATATTCAAGAAATCCTAATTCAAATTCAAAGAGCCCAAGAAATAGATATGATGATCCTGATACAATATTTATTAAAAGACTTTTGCAATTTGGATTAAAAAAAAGTTTAAGAAAAAATATTATAAATACTTTATTCAATAGATATATCAAAACTTCTCAAACTCAATTTTCAAAAAATTTTTATATGAATGATAATGATATTAAAAAATTACTTGATGAAGAAATGCTTATTGGTTCTCATACTTATAATCATGTATGGCTAGGATATTTGTCTAAAACGGAACAAGAAAAAGAAATTAAAATGTCACTAGATTTTTTAAATTATTTTCAAATATCAGATAAAAATTGGGTCATGTGTTATCCATATGGATCTTATAATAACGATACTTTAAAATTATTAAAAAAATATAATTGTTCAAGTGCTCTTACTACAAAGTCTGCCAAAGCAAACTTGGATATCAAAGATATGATTTACGAACTTCCGAGAAGAGATACGAATGATTTTAAAAATTTTTAATTAGGTCTATCTTGATCGCAATCACCTTTAAATAAGATCATTTTTTCGTCAGTTGGGAAGTAGGCATATTTCAATTCGATATTTTTTCTAATAAAAGGATTAAAGTAATTAGGTATTATTATATTATTTGAAACTAATTTTAATTTAAATCCTGACTTTATAATATTCTTTTTTTCAATGCCAAAATTATAGAAGTCAATATATTCTAAATCATTTTCATCACAAATATTTTGTAGATCATCTGACAATCTACATAACTTGTTTTGATCTCCAAAATATTCAATAATTCTTAAACACTTTGAATTAAAAATGTTTTCTTTTCTAACAACAAAAAAACCAAAAAATTTTTTATTTATAATTATAAACAAAAATTTATATTCATAAAATTTATTATCAAAATATTTATATTTGAAATATTCGAAGTCTTTTTTGAAAATTTTTTCATATTTTTTTAAATGATCAATTTTAAAATAATTTTTATTTAATTCTAATTCATATAAAAATTTTTTTTTAACCTTTTTAGTTTTTGAAGTTTTCAAAATTTTGCCATTTAAAATTTTAAACATTTTCTTTTTTTTGTTCAAAAAATAAAAATGATCTAATTTTCCACACTTAAATCCTAAAATTTTATAAATTTTATAAGCAATCTCATTACAACCTATCGTAGCTATAACGCAATTATTTTTTATATTTTTCAAAATATAATTAATTAATTCAAGCCCTTTTGTCCCTTTATATTTCTCTTTTGTGCACCACATGGTCAGCCAGACAACTTGGTTTCTAGTAGAAAAAATATTTTTTTTCTTCTGATTTTTATTGTTATTAAATAACAATCCTAAACACGAAATAATTTTATCTTTTTTAGTTAATGTTATAAAATTTACTTTATTTTCTGATTTATATAAAAAATTAAATAAATTTTTTTTTTTTTACTAGAATGTGTGTTTTAGACCAATTTTTTTTTAAAAAACTAATTAATTTTTTTTTATTATTTAGTTTAATTGGGAAATGAATTTTATACACTTTCAATAACTTCTATAATAAAATTTAAAGGTGTTAAAAAAAAGCAAACTCTCATATTTTTAAAAGCCAAAGCTGGTTGTGCCCTTCCTAATGGTGCAAATCCTTTAGATCTAAGTTTAAGAATAACGTTATCAAAATTTTTAACTTCATAAGCAATGTGATTTAAAATATTTTTTTTTTGTTTTAAAATTTTACTTACAGGATTTTTTTTCCCATACGGAGCAACAATTTCGTATATAATATTATCTTTGTCTGTAATAAAAAGTACTTTAACACCAAGATTTTTGTCATAAGTAATTTTACTTATTTTTTTTGGTTTTAATAGATTTAGAATATTTTTTTTTCCTTCATTTATTGTATTACAAAAAATACCAATGTGATGAAATTTCATTTTTTTTTAATTAGGATTTTAATTAGTTGACTCATGCTTTTAATGGAAGTCATTTCATCAATACTAAATTTAATTTTGAAATTTTTTTCAATTAACATAAGTAAATTCAAGTGAGAAAGAGAGTCCCATTTTTTAAAACTACCAATTTTTAAGTTCCTAATATTTTTAGGAATTGTTTCTTTAGGAAATATTTGTTTTAGACATTTTTTAATTTTTGTTTCAATCATAAGCCTTAATTTTATTATTTGCTAAATTTTTAACGTTAATTTCAAAAGCAATACCTTTAGTCTTATTTATCTTTAAATCTTTAGTGATTTTTTTGAAAGAATGATTTTGAAAAAAATCCTTACATATAGATAAATTTTTTTGGGTAAATAAGTGCTCCCCAATGATCTTAGGTATTTTTTGTTTTTCACAAATTTTTTTGATTTCATAAAGCATCCATGTTTCTAAATATCTTCCAAAAACTCTACAACTAATAAGGAATGAATTAATAAAAATTGAATTTTTATCAATTTTTTCTAAAATAATTAATCCTACAATCCCATGATTTCCATAAATGTCGCTAAGTTCTACCAGTCGTATGATATAATTAGAATTCTTTTCTAATTTTTGAATATCATTTATAGAATATCTTTTAGTTCTTAAATTAAACTGGTTTGTTTTTTGTGTCATTTGTGATGCTCTAGATAGATTATCCTTACTTAACTTTAGAATTTTAGGCCTTAATTTAATCGATTTTAAGTACGATAATTCATCGTTAGCTAATTTTTTTTCATTAACAAATTTTGATCTAATCTTATATTGAATTAACTTTTTTCTATCCTCTTTAGTCACGTTAATTTTTGAAAACATATCTAAATTAGCTAATTGTTCTGGCCAATTAGTTATTTGATCATCTGGTTCGACTACATGAACCTCTGGTAAAAATTTTTTAATTTTGTTTCTCTCTAAGGGATTGTCATCCCAAAATACCATACTATCTAAAGATAAATTTAGTTCTTTAGAAATTTCTTTTAAATTAATATATTTTTCCTTCCAATTTACTTTTATTGAAAGCAAGTCTTTTTTTTTTATTTGCATTTGCTTATGATTTTTAAAAACGTTAATTACGTCTTCATAATTATTTTTACTTGAAATGCACAAAAGTGTGCCATCATTTGATATTTTTTTAATCACTTTTTGAAAGTCTAAAAAAGCTTTACCAACTCCATCTTGGCCTAATTTAATATTCTTCATTCCATCTTCACCTATAATTCCTCCCCAAAGAGTATTATCACAATCAAGCACTAAAACTTTTTTTGCTGAGGAATAAATTTTTGAATTAATCTTAAAAATAGTTGATGCAAGTAAATCAAGTCCATCAGAACTTAATCTACAATTAGCTAAATACCAATTCCTATTATCGAAAATTTTTTGTTGTGAATTTTCAATTATAGAATTGAAATTTATATAATATAAATTTAGATATTTCTTTGTTAATTCATGTATTTTTTTATTCAAGTTTTCAAAAACCATTTCCTCATTATTTTTATTTGATAAATAGTTAAAAATATTTTGATTTTTTTTATTGATTAAAAAAACAAATAAAGGGGAACTCGAATTTTTTAATCTAAATTTGATTGAATCTAAAATTGAATTACAAATCCTTTTTAATTCTGAAATTTTATAAATTTTATTTAATTGGATAATATCATTTACAAATATTGACAAAAAGAGAGGATTCTCTTTTGGTGTTTTGTAAAAACTTTGAGTAAAATTATTTATAAATTTAAATTCTAATTCATTTTTTTTAAAATAGTTATACCAAGAAAAATGTTCTGGTATCAAAAATGATGTGCTTGATATATAAATTTTTTTTTTTTTCATTTTTTTAAGTCAGAATAGTTATCAATATCTAATGAGTTTTTTTTAGCGGTAATATATACAAATTGTGGTGTCTCGTATATTGAATTCTTCTTAACTAATAATTCTGTTTTAAAAAAATATATTGAACCATTAATAGATAGATTATGATTTTTATTTATCTTTTTATTTATTGAAATTATTTTTTTTCTAAGAATTTTTTTTCCTTTATAAACTGAAACAGAATGAATTGAATTAGTTTTATATTTTCTCGTAAAATTAATTATTTTTTTAACATCATCGATTTTTCTTAAAGGGCTAGTAGGTTGTAATAAAAGTATATATGTATTTTCTTTTATTTTATATTTTTTTATAAGATATTTAATTGTTGCTTCTGAGGTAGTTTTATCTTTAGATAAATATTTTGGTCTTTTATTGATTACAAATTTGTTAGAAACTTTTTTAACAAAATTGATTATTTCATTTGAATCTGATGATATTATAACTTTATCAATATTTTTTAATCTTAATGATTGTTTCAATGACCAATAAATTAAAGGTTTACCTTTAAAATTAATTAGATTTTTGTTAATTATTCTTTTTGAATTTTTACGAGCTAAAATTAAACAGATAATATTCATATTATATGCAACTTATTAGAAGTTTTCATAATTTTTTTATATGCTTTTTTATATCTGAAATAAAATCTTTATTAAACAAATTAAGATATGTTCGCTACTTTTTGATAAATATAAATTTTTTTGAGTATTTTTTATTTTTATTTAATAGAAATAAATTTAATCCAATCAAATCAAAATCTTTTAAGAGTTTTATAATTAATAATAAAAAAAAATGGAATGAGAAAGCTATACACAAACAAAAAAACGAAATTATATTAATTGAAAATTTTATTAATCAACCTGCATACGGTATTAGTAATGCTATCATTGCAAAATTTTTATCAAAGATAAAACATATAGATCAAATAATTGGCTTCATACGTGAGGGCGATATCAAGAGTGAAGTTTTGTTTAGAAGTTTTGGTTGTAAAAAAATAATTTATTTTAAAAATAAAAATTTTTTTTTAAGAATTAAGTATATCTTTTTAGCGATTTATAGAACAATCAATATTTATAATATTAATGATTTTTGCAGAATAAAGAAAAATGGAATAGATTTAGGACTTCCAGCATATGATTCTTTTATAAGATACACAGGAATTCCAAGTATTGAGAAAATAAATCCTCAACTAATCATTTTTTTAGCTGAGACTCTCTACGTTTACGATTATTTTAATGAAATAATTAATAAAAACAAAAATATAAAACATCTCATTCAATCTGAAACTGCGTTTAGTCCCTTAAATGTATTTTTTCAACTTTCTTTAAAAAAATCAATTAAAGTGTATTCAAGGTTGGGTACAGACAAATTTTCTGTTCGTATATATAATAATCTAAATCAAAAGTATTTTTATAGAGCAAACATATCTAATAAGCTTTTAAACGAAGTTCATAATAATTTTGCTTCTAAATGTTATAAAGAGATTAGAAAGTATTATTACAATTTAAATAAAAAAGGTTTTTTTGGTCAAGATTTGCGAATACGCAAAAAAATTAAAAATAAATTTGAAATGATCAACAAAAAAAAATTATTAAAAATTTTCAATTGGTCACCAAAGAAAAAGATAGTGGTTTTTTTTTTAAATCATTTAATTGATGTAAATTTTCATTCTGGACCAAGGACAATATTCAAAGATAATTATACTTGGACAAAATTCTTATTAAACAAAATAACAAAAATTAAAAATGTAAATTGGATTCTAAAGGACCACCCTAGCCAACCTTTTTATAAAGCAAGGCTAAACTTTGAAAATAAAATTTTAGAGTTAAGTAAAAAATATGATCACATAAATTCTTTTAATAAAACATGGAATCCGTTATCTATAAAAAATTTTTCTGATATAGCTATAACATCTCACGGAACAGCAGGTATAGAATATCCTTCGTTTGGAATTAATAGCTTATATGTAGAAAATTCTTTTTATTCAAATGTAGATATAATAAAAAAAATTGATAATAAAAAAATTCTACTAAAAAAGTTAAATAATCTTAACAAAGAAATAAATCTATCTGAAAATAAAATTAAAAAAGCAAATACATTTTTATATATAAGATATTTACTTCTACAAATTAAGTGTTCATTAATTCCTGAGCATGATACTTCCAGGCAGATAAATGAAGAAGAATTTTGGAAAAAATCTAGTAATCTTTTGAATAAATTTACCTTTGAAAAAGATGAATTATATCAAATGTTTAAATTACAATTGAGATACAATATGAGACATACAGTCGATTTTCAAAAACTTAAATTAAAAAAATTTAATTATAATGATTTAAGTGAAAGTTAAAATAAGATAAGGATGAAAATAACCTATAGAAAAGAAATTGATGGTCTTAGAGCAATAGCTGTACTATCAGTTATTTTTTATCATTTAAATATTGAAATTCACAATTACCAATTATTTAAAGGCGGATTTATTGGTGTTGATATTTTTTTTGTAATCTCTGGATATTTAATTACTAAGATTTTATTAAAAGAACTTAAGTCAAATAAAGACATATCTATAAAAAATTTTTATTTAAGGAGGGCAAAAAGAATATTGCCAGCTTTGTTTTTCGTAATATTTTTTGTTTTCATAATCAGTTATTTTTACTTATTACCATCCTATTTTTTAGAACTTTCTAATTCAGTTTTCTCGATTTTGTTTTTTTTTTCTAATATCTATTTTTTAGGAAATCAAATTGAATATGGAAATTTTAATTCAGATTTAAATCCTTTCTTGCATACATGGACTCTCTCACTGGAAGAGCAATTTTATATAATTTTTCCATTTTTTTTATTATTTTTATATAAATTTTTTCCAAAAAAAATACTTTCAATTTTAATTATCATTATTTTTGTATCATTTTTTTCTAATACACTAGTTAATTATTTTAGCTCATTTAATAATAAGTTTTTTCAATACGACTTCTACTTATTACCATTCAGAGCTTGGGAAATTTTATTAGGTTCTGTTGGAGCATTACTTAAATTTAGCAATAATTTTAAAAAAATAAGAAAATTAGGAGATTTTGGATTTTGTTTAATCTTAATTTCTATTTTTTTTCTGAATTTTGATACATACCATTTGTATGTAAAGATATTCTTACCGTGTTTAGGGACTTTTTTTATAATAATGTCTGATGATGATAATTTTACTAAAAATTTTTTATCAAATCAAAAATTAGTTTTTATTGGATTAATATCGTACTCATTATATTTGTGGCATTTTCCTTTTATTTCAATTCTTAAAATAATTGATTATGAAAATATTAATTATCTACGAAATAATTATTACAAATTATTTTATATAATAATTATTTTCATATTTTCCATATTTTCTTATTTATGTATTGAAAAACCTTTTAGAAATAAAAAATTATTGTCTAATAAAATAGCTATCAAAATTTTAATTTTATCTTGTGCTGCTTTAATTTTAATTTGTATTTATTCAACTTATACAAATGGAATTAAATCAAGATTCAAAAATTATTCACTATTATTAAAAAATTATCAAATTAATAATAATTTTCATTTAAATGAATGGAAAAAAGATTTATTTAAATTTTATTCATATAAATCAAAAAAAAATTTTGATAAAATAGAGAATAAATCAAATATTTTAATCATAGGTAATTCTTTTGCTGTAGATATATTCAATTTATTTAACGAAAACCAAGCAAGGTTTGATAATTTAAATTTTTTATTTTTAAGAATTGGAACAAATCAATTAATTTCAAAAAAAGATGAATTTTTAGAATTTAAATTTGCAGATCATATTGTTTTAGGAACGAAATTTGATAGTAATATTAGTGGTTTTTCTAGAATCGATTCACTTAATAAAATCAAAAATGAAATTCTTGAACTCAAAAAAGTAACAGAAAAACATAATAAAGATTTAACTATTTTCTTAGCAAGACCAGAATTTTCAATTAATTCAAAAAATTTAAATAAAGAATTATTATCTGTAGAAACAAGAGATTATGACAATAATTATACGATGTTAGATGCATTTATACATCAAAAAATTAATAAAAATGAAATAATTACAATTAAAGATTTTGAGAAATGGGAAAGTTTATATTTTTCAAATATTACGATGGATAAAATTAAATTTAATAATCAATTAAAACCTTTTTTAAAGAAGAATAAAATCAAATACATTGATCCTTTCAAATATAGCTGCGACCTTTTATTGAAAAGATGTAAAATTGTTACTGATAATTACGAAAAAATCTATTTTGATTATGGTCATTATACTTTAAGTGGAGCAAAATATTTTGGTGAAATAATCAATAAAGATTTAATCAAATAAATAATGAAATTAATTAGTTTGTGTTTTCGAGTAATATTTGAGAAATTAAATTATAACCATATTCATTAAAATGTTTGGGCAAACCATAAGGAAAAAGGTTTTTTGGATTTTTTTCTTTTTTTAATATCAGTTCAGATAAGTCAATAAATTTCAAATTTAAATTTTTAGTAATGTTTTTGATATTATCGTAGTAACTTTCATCTAATTTCATTGATAGCTTATTTAATCTATTATAAGTAGGGATGTATACTAAATAAAATTCTGAATTTATTGAAAGCGCTATTTGGTTTGCTCGATGTAAAATTTTTTCAAGTTTTATTAATTCATCGTTGTAATCTTTTGTTTTATTTGAAAAAATCTTAGAAAAATATTTTCTTAATTTATTTAACTTTAAAAATGTCAAAATTTTATTCTGTTTCATATAATAAAAAGTATTTTTTTCGAATTTAATTCTATTTTCTAATACAAAATTTAATTTTTCATCAATTTGATTTTGATTGTTTATCAAAAATTGTTTGTAACTTTGATTTATTAGGTAATAATTCAATTTATCAATCTTACTCTCATATCTTAAATTTTTTAGGTCGTTTCCCTCATAATAAAGCCAAAATATTTTTTTTATATTTAACTTATCTTTGTATTCAATTAATCCTCCTAATTCACTTAGTGGACCATTTCCTCTTTGTCCTAGATTTATTAAACCAATTCTTTCATCTTTTAATGTTGAACGTAATACACCAACAATATTATTTTTTTCAGCAACACACACTCCATGCAAATAAGAATCACCTAAATACAAATAATGATCATTTTTACTCCATTCATTGTCAGGATTATTAAATCCGTATCTATCACTTTGATATTCAACGAAAAAACCTGCTTCATTACAAAATATTGTTTTCCTATTTGATATACCACCTAATGGAAGATAATTAAATTTTTGAGGATTCTTAAAGTACTCTCTGTGAGTTATAAAAGGTGGAATACTAACAACTATATCTTCTTCTTTTGAAAGTCTATCAAGATAGTATTCGTATCTAAGTCTACTATCGTATTTTTTATTATTTTTTTTGGCATGATATTCAACACTTTTTGAATATTCTAAATAATTTATTAAACCTTCTAATAATAACAAAGAAATTGTGAGAGAAAATGAAATTAAAAAAAGTTTTTCTTTTATTTTTAAATCTAATAAATAAAAAATTAATGAAAAAATAAAGATAATTAAAAAAAAAATTAAGTATTTGAAATTGATAACTTCATTTTTATTAAATAAGAATAAAAATGACTTAAATAAATAGCTTATAAAGATTATAAGAGAAAAAAATAAAAAAAATTTTGAAAATAAATTCAGAAATTTATTCATTTTTAAGATTTGGTCTTTTTTTTGATTTAGCCCATTTTTCTTTTAATATTTCATAAATAACGCTGTCTATATACTCACCATTATAAAAATGACTTTTTTTACATATACCAACTTTTCTCCAACCGAGAATTTCATTTATATTATAAGCACCTCGATTAATTATTAATGTTGACGAAAAAATTCTGTTTAAGTTTAATTTAGCAAATCCAAATTCAGTTAACAATGCTAATGCTTCTAAAGCATGAATGCCGGATCTATATTTTGTATTACCAATTATTATTGAGCTTTCCGCATTTCTATGATGACTATCAAGTTTACTCAAGGACACTACTCCTATCATTTTTTTATTTTTCTTTAATTTAATAGATAAAATTATTCTACTTTTGTTTCTTCTTACTTCTTCAAGATATTTTTTTTGATCTGATAACGAATTTGGTAATGGATACCTGCCTATTAATGAATTTAGCTCTGGGTCGTTTAACCACTTAAACCAATCACTGTTTGTATCTTCTTCTGATGCATAATGAAGTTCAACAAAATCTCCAATTAAAAAGTTATTTTTTTTTTTCATACAATTTTTTTTTTAGAATAGTTTTGATATTTTTATAGCTATTCAATCTAATCATTTCTTTATAATTAAATTTTATCTTAAAACTTTTTTCTATATTTGTAATTAAAGTTAAAAAATTAAAACTGTCCCAATTTTTGCAATTTTTATGATTTAAATTAATATTAACTTTATTTTTAGATATTTTTAATGATTTAGATATTATCAAGATTAATTTTTGTTCAAAACTATTTTTCATATTTTTCAAGTAATTCAAATATGAGCCCTCCAAGGGTCCTAAAGAGAATTAATTTAAATCTTTTTTTATTAATTTCTATACTTATAATTTTAGAAATACTTTTAATTTTTCTTTTTTTTAATTTATTGATCTCATCATTTATATTTGTGGTAAAAAATGATACAAAATTAAATCCCATATCATCTAAAAAATATTTTTTTTCAATTTTTTTTTTTATATTTAGCTTCATTCTACTATTATTAAAAGAAGGAAGTTCTCCTAAAATTCCATCTTTAGAAAATTTAAAATTATTTAAAATATTTAATTCTTTTAATAATAAATAGTCATGATTAATTTTTGATGAAAATAAAGTAATTTTTTTAATTTTATTTATGTCTTTAAACTGAATATCTTTTAGTTCTTTGCCATTAATCAAATTCAATTTTAAATCTTTTTTCATTTTTTTATATTGAATTAATTCTAGACCAAAATTCCAATTTTTATTTTTAAGAAACAATATATCGTGGAATTTAGAATAGTTTTTTAAGAAAATTTTTTTTTTAATGCTATTTGATACTTTAGTTTTGTAAAATAATTTTTTAAAATCTAAAGCTTCTAATTTTTTATCTAATTTTAAAATATCACATGTCACTCCAAGATGTGATGTTGAGACAATCATTAAAATTTTACAAAAACTCTAGCTGGGGCTCCATCTGCATCTTGAATTTTTAAAGGAGATACTATTAGTTCAACTTTTTTCTTACGTCTTATTTGATGAGTGTTATTAAGATATTCCAATATTAAGCAATTTTTACTTAATAAAATTTTATGTATTGGTGAGTCAACTTCACATCCATATCCATTTTTAGGATTATCAGGCATGGGTGTATCCATACATAAAATTCTACAACCACTTTTTAAAATAAATTTTGCTGCTTCAACTGTAAGATATGGGTGATCTGTGTAAAACTTAGTTGAGTTTATATATCTACTCCAATTATAATTTAAAATTATTCTTTTATATTTTTTCTTTATAAATTTTTTTAAATCAGTAGCTGTGACTGATGAAAAATTTTTTTTATTTGAAAGATCAATAACTAAAGCTTCACCATTTAATATTTCTAAATCTATTTTATCAATTGATTTACCATTTTTTATAAAATGTTTTGGTGCATCAACATGTGTGCCCGTGTGAGTTCCAATAACTAGTTTTTTTGTTTCTCTTTTTTCAATTCCAATCCTTCCTTGTGTAGAAATTTCTACTCTAGGATGCCAAGATACAGGGAAAGTGGTCATGCCATCTTTTATTGTGAATGTAAGATCAATAATTTTTTTTGACATTTTAATTTATTAATAATTTTTTTTTTATTTTACCTGAAATTGTAGTTTGAAATTTTTTTGTAAAAATAATTTTGTCTGGTTTATAATCAGTTGATAAATGTTTTTCACATATTCTTTTTAACTTATTTTCAAATACTTTTAAATTTACTTTTTTATGAGTATTATAAAAAATAACTATTTCTTCTCCGTATAAATCATTTTTTAATCCAACTACTGCCACTTGTTTAATATTTTTTTCAGTATAGATCAAATTTTCTATTATTATTGGATAAATATTTTTTCCACCTTTTATTATCAAATCTTTGTCCCTACCCAAAATAAAAATGTAATCATTTTCTTTTTTTCCAACATCTTGAGTATCTCTCCATATTTTGTTTGTTTTTATTATTTTTTTTTTTTTAAAATCATAAATTCCAATATTTTTTGAGTTAGATTTCACTAAAATATTTTTAGATTTTGATAGTTTAATTTTTACTTTTGGCAAAACTTTCCCACAAGAAAAATTTGGACTTTTTTTGTCATCGCATGAAATGAATAAGTCCTCTGTGGTACCATAACTTTCAAAAATTTTATTATTGAATATTTGTTTTGAATTTTTCTTTTGTTGACTTGGAAAATATCCTGTTCCAATAAATGCTTTTTTAAATTTGTTTTTGATATAGTTTTTAAAATACTTGTATCTGTTCAAGTTAATTATCAAATTTAACATTGTAGGTGAAGCCCAGAAATAATTGATATTATATTTAATTGCTAACTCCCAAAAATTTAAACCCGACAAAGAATTAAATTGTTTTAACAAAACTATTTTTCCTCCAGCTATAAATGGAGAAATTATTGAATTTAAAATTCCTGCCATATAATTCATTGAAAAAAAATGTGCAAAAATACAATTACTTTTTATTTTATTAAATTTATTAAAATTTTCTGCAGAATTAATTAAAGTTTGAATTGAATGAACAATTCCTTTTGGTTCACCTGTTGTTCCTGAGGTAAGTATTGTGATAAATGGTGATGTTAAACTAAAAGAATTACTTTTAATGTATTTGATAAAGTTTTTTTGTTCTTGATTTTGAACAATGTGATCTAACGAGAGTTTTTTTTTAAAGTCTTTTGATACAATAAAATATTCATTTTTTAAATTTTTTTTTTTAAATTTTTTTAAATTTATTTTATCAAAAAAAATGTGCTCCGCTTTTGATTGATCTATAAATTTTTTAATAATTTTTTTTTTTTGATTATTATCAAGTAAGATTAGATTATAGTTATTAAATAAAGATGAAAAAAAAAAAATTATTTTAAAAAAACTGTTTTCTGAAATAACTAAAACTTCACTTTTATTTTTGATTCCAATTTTTTTTAAATATCTCGATAATGTATAGGCCTGTATAAAGAAATTTTTATAAGAGATTTTTTGATGTGAAATACTATCTTCAATAAAAATTTTTTCTGAAAAAGATTTAAAAACATTATTGACCTTGTTCATTTACAGTATATTTTTTAAAATTATATTCATTTTGCACATTCTTATTTAATTTTTTTTTGAAAATCTTTGCTATCTTTTCTACTAATGACTTAGTAACATTAGATTTTTCTATTTTCGATACATCAATTATTAATTGTTTTGGATCTATTTTATATTTATTTGAAATTTCATCAATTATTGGCATATAGGATGAATGAAATTGAGCATAACCTGAGACTAAATCTAATGACAAATTTTTTCCTGGATTAGTCATTAGCGGAATAATAAATTTTTCAGATATTCTTAAGAGTTCCATAGGTTTAATCTTTAATTTAAATCCATATCTCATTAGTAAAAATAAAAGAGTTTCAAATTTTGCATTACCAGCACTTCTACCCATTCCTTGTAAAGAAATATCAATTATTTTTGCTCCTTCAGATATACACATAAGAGAATTAAAATTTGATAAACTTAGATTATCGTGCCCATGAAATCCAAAATTAATTTTTTTATCTGTTTGAATAATTTTGATATAATTCATTAATTCATGAGGTAACATTCCCCCAGCAGAGTCAACTATATAAACCATATCTGCTCCAGATTTTGTAACAAATTTAGATGCTTTAAGAAAAGCTTGTGGTTTAGCAGAATAAGACTTCATAAAATTTACTGCTACAAACATTGATTTTTCTTTAGCTAAAGAAATATATCTTTCAGCATCTTTGTAGTTTTCAATATTAACTCCAATTCTTATAAAATCCATTTTGTAATTATGAGCCAATTTAATATCTTTCTCCGTCCCAACCCCAGGTATAAAAAACATGCCCCATTTGGATTTTTTTACAGAGCTTGATGCGGCTTGCATATACTCTTCATCTGATGCAGCTGCTTTAGGAAATTTTGTACTAGATGTTCCAAGACCAATACCATGGCCAACTTCAATATAATTTACTCCAGCAGCATCTAGCGCAGAAACAATATTTTTTGTATCAGATTTAGTAAAATTAAAATTAATAACATAACTGCCATCTCGTAATGTACAATCTAAGAAATCAAATTTATTTTGTAACTTTGATATTTTTTTTTTTGAAAAAAGATTCATTTAATTACTTTTAGTATTGCTTATAAATTAATATTCATATAGATACCACTTCAATATGGCTGATGTAAATGTTTGGAACAAAAAAAATATAACTTATAATTCTTTATTACCTCATTATCCAATTACTTCTATTTTAAGATTATTGTTTACTGAAACAAAGAAATATTCAAATAACATCAATAAAATAAATTCAAACAGTAAAGTTTTAGATATTGGTACTTATTATTTGAATAATTTACTTCCTTTTAAAGACAGAAGATGTCAATTATATGGAACTGAAAGTACTGATGATGCAGTAAAATTATCAAAAAATCTAACTAAAAAATTTAAAATTAAATGCAAAATAAATAAAGGCATAAATAGAAAATTAAATTATAAGAGTAATTTTTTTGATTTTTGTTTATCAATTAGTACGCTACATTATGAAGAAAACTACAAAGATATATGTGCAGCACTCAAAGAAATGCATAGAGTTTTAAAACCTGGTGGTTGTTTAGTTGTAGAAACTGTTGCTCCTGGACATTATTTCAAAAAAATGTCAAAAAAAATTAAAAAAAATATTTATATTTCTCAAGATAAAAAAGATATTAGGTTTGGTAACAAGTTTTTCTTTTTTGATAATGAAAAACAAATAAGACAAATTTTTGGGAAATTTTTCAAAAAGATTGAAATAGCAAAAATTACAGAAGATTATCCGAATAGAAAATTTTGTTTTTTTGACATAAAATGTTTTAAGTAAATTTATTTTGAAAGTTTTTTTGTAAGTTTTGAAACTCTTGAATCTTCTTTATATATTTGAGACATTAGTTTAGAGGTTTCTTCAGGTGCATATGTAAATGCTATTTTTAAGATGTCCATCCAATTTGTATTATTTTTTTTTCTAATATTTTCAATTTGAGATATTAATTTTAAGTAATTAACTTTTGATTTTTTTTTTTTCATTGTAATAAAGTTTTTCTCACTCTCAATTTTTTTATAATTTAATTTTTTAAATAGTGAAATTGATTTATAATTATTTTTTTTAATTATTGCAAATAATGAACGATCATCAAAAATTTTATAGAAGTTTATCTCGGCTAATCTAAGGGCAATTTTTGATAAACCATTATTTTGCCACTTCTGAACAAGATTAATAGATATATAAAATTTTTGCTTTTTCTGCTCTATTCTGACATAGCCTATCTTAAATTTACCTGAAGTGATCAGATATATAAATGAATTATGATTTTTTAGATTTGCACTAAGCCATTTGTCATGTTGTATTTTTGAAATAATATTTTTATTGAGTGAAAATTTTCTAGAATTTTTTTTATTTCTTAATTTTAAAAAAAATTGGCTATCTTTTTTTGTTGCTTTTTTAATTTTGATTATCATAAAGTATGTAAGATAATAAAGTAAATGTTTACAAATAAAAATAATAAACCCTTCTTGATTGCAGAAATTTCATCAAATCACAATGGAAACATCCATAATGCCAAAAAACTGATTTCTCTGGCTAAAAAGTGTGATGCAGATGCTGTTAAACTTCAAACCTTCTTACCAGAAAAGATGACAATTAATATCAAATCTAAATTATTTAAAATTAAAAAAGGTACATGGAAAAATTTTTATCTTTATGATTTGTACAAAAAAGCACAAACTCCTTTAGAATGGCATAAGGAACTATTTGAGTATGCAAATAAATTAAAAATCAAAATTTTTAGTACACCATTTGATGAGTATTCTGTAGATTTTTTAGAAAGTTTAAATTGTCAAATGTATAAAATTTCATCTTTTGAGATGACAGATATACCTTTAATTAGAAAAGTTGCTAAAACAAAAAAACCAATAATAATTTCAACAGGTTTATCAAATCTTAATGAAATAGATAAAGCATATGAAACTGCTATCAGATATGGTTCAAAAAAAATTGCATTATTATATTGTGTGAGTAGTTATCCTGCACAAATTTCAGAATTTAATCTAAATAACATAAAAATTTTAAAAGAAAGATACAAATGTACAATTGGCCTTTCAGATCATTCAAATGATTATGAAATAGCCCAAAATGCTATTTCTTGCGGTGCAGAAATAATTGAAAAACATGTTGCATTAAAAAATCAAAAAAAAGGATTAGATATTGAATTTTCTACAAAAGGAAACGATTTAAAGGAGTTTAGACAAAAGATTAATAAATCATTTTTTTTGCTTGGAAAAAAAAACTTTTTTAGGACAAAATCAGAGTTAACAAATACTCAATTTAGAAGATCAATATTTGCGATTAAAGATATAAAAAAAAATGAAAAATTTTCATACTTAAATATTGCAAGAGTAAGACCAGGATTTGGTTTATCTCCAATTTATTTTGACTTTTTAATAAATAAAAAATGTCCTATAGAAATTAAAAGAGGCCAACCAATCAAAAAAAATATTCTAAATAAATTAAAAAAATGAGAAATTTAAAATCAATTCCATATGGAAATCACAAAATAGATAAAAGTGATATTCTTAATGTTTCAAAAGTTTTGAAAAATAAATTTTTAACTAATGGTCCAATAATTTCGAAATTTGAAAATAATCTTAAAAAATATTTTAAAGTAAAATATGCTCTTGCATGTAGTAGTGGTACAGCAGCTATTCATTTAGCATTTTTGTCAATTGGATTAAAAAAAAATGATATTGTTATAATGCCATCAATAAATTTCATTGCTGCCTATAATATTTGTGAAATGATGGGTGCAAAAATTTATTTAGCTGATGTAGATGAAGCAACAGGCCAGATGAATCATAAATCTCTAACTAATACAATTCAAAATTATAAACTAAAAAATATTAAAGCAGTAGTATCAATGTATATGGGAGGTTTTCCCGAGAATGTAAAAGAAATTTATGAAGTAAAAAAAAAATATAATTTTTTTTTAATAGAAGATTCTTGTCATGCTTTAGGTGCGTCATACTATGACAAAACAAAAAGTTATAAAGTAGGATCATGTAGATTTAGTGACATTGCTACCTTTTCTTTACATCCATTAAAAACAATTACATCTGGTGAAGGCGGTGTTATAACAACAAATAATAAAATTTTAGCATCACAGATAAAACTTTTTAGATCTCACGGATTAAAAAAAAGTGAAAAAAAATATTGGAAATATTCAGCTTTTAGTCCAGGACTTAACTATAGATTAAGTGAATTAAACTCTGCTTTAGCAATTAGTCAATTAAAAAGAATTAATATTTTTATAAAAAAAAGAAAAAAAATTTTTGAGTCATACAGAAAAAAATTGAAAAAATATGAAAAATATATTTCTTTTCCAAAATATGAAAATTCCTCAAATTCCGCATTTCATTTGAACATTATTCATTTTAATTTTAGCAAGATTAATGGCAACAAAGACAAGTTAATTAAATTTTTAAATAAATATAAAATTTTTCCACAGTTTCATTATATACCAGTTTATAGGCTTAAAAATCTTAAAAATGTTAATATTTCAAAATATAATGGATCTGAAAAATATTACAAAACAGCATTATCAATGCCTATTTATTTTGATTTAAGTGATAAAACTCTTTCATTTATAATAAATAAAATTATTAAGTATTTAAAAAAATATAAAATTAAAAATGTTTAAAAATAAAACTATTTTAGTAACTGGAGGTACCGGGAGTTTTGGAAAGGCATTTATTGCTCAAGTCATAAAAAAGTATCCTAACTTTAAAAAATTAATAATTTTTAGTCGAGATGAGCTCAAACAATCTGAAATGTTACAAAAGAAAATATTTCAGGATAAAAAAATAAGAATGATACTTGGAGATATAAGAGATTTTAGAAGTATAAAAAGAGCATTACAATCAGTAGATATTGTTATACATGCCGCTGCATTAAAACAAGTTCCTACTGCTGAATATAATCCTTTCCAGTTTATCCAAACTAATGTAATTGGTTCACAAAATATAATTGAAGCGTCACTAGATACTAAAGTTAGTCAAGTAGTTGCTTTATCGACTGACAAAGCATCATCACCAGTAAATTTATATGGTGCATCAAAGTTATGTTTAGAAAAGTTATTTATTTCTGCAAATAATATTAAGGGTTCTAAAAATATAAATTTTTCTGTTGTTAGATATGGAAATGTGATTGGTAGTAGAGGATCTGTAATTCCTTATTTTTTAAAAAATTTTAAAGAAAAAAAAATTCTTACTGTAACAGATCCTAAAATGACAAGATTTAATATCACTTTAAGTCAAGCGGTTGATTTGGTATTTAAATCTTTAAAATATAGTAAAGAGGGAGAGATTTTAGTTCCTAAAATTCCAAGTTTTAAAATCACAGATTTGGTAAAAGCAATTACAAACAAAAATAAATTTAATTTGATTGGAATAAGACCTGGAGAAAAATTACATGAAGAACTTATAAGTATTTATGAAGGTTTTTCTGCTGTAGAATTTAAAGACCATTACGCGATATTATCAACTAATGATAAGCAAAAAATACTTAATTATTGTAAAAGAAAAAAAGCTAAAATAGTTAAAAATGGATTTTGTTATACAAGTGATAAAAATCCAAATTTTTTGAAAATTAATGAATTAAAAAATATAATTAAAAAAGAGTTTCCAAAAATGATAGATGAATAATTTGGGCTTTAAAAGAAAATTAATTTTAGGAACTGCATCTTTTAAAACCAATTATGGTCTTAACTTTAACTCTAGGATTCAAAAGGATAAGTTAAAGAAAATTTTTAATGATTGTTTAAAAAACGAAATTAGTTTTTTAGATACAGCTAATAATTATAAACTTAATAAATTTTCAAATTATGTTAATCCAAATAAATTTAAGATAATTTTTAAAGTAAATCTTAAGGTAATAGAAAATAATAGTTTTGAAAAAATCTATAAAAAAATATTTAAATTAATAAATAATTTTTTAAAAAAAAATAATTTAAAAAAAATTTACTGTATAATGATCCATTCTGAAAAGTTAATGTTAACTGATCAATCTTTTTTGATATATAAAGCTTTAAAAAAAATTAAATCAAAAGGATACGCGGACAAAATAGGAATTTCAGGATATAATTTAGATTTAATAAAAAAAATTTTGTTAAAATTTAAGTTCGATATTTTGCAATTTCCATATAATTTGTTTGATCAAAGGCTTAATAAAAAAAAAAATTTGGATTTTCTAAAAAAAAGAAAAATTGAACTTCATATAAGATCAATATATCTTCAAGGTCTTTTTTTTCAAAAAATAGATCGTTTACCTAAATATTTTTCAAAATGGAAAAAAAAACTTTTAATGTTAGAAATTTTCATAAAAGAAAATAATCTTAGTATGTTAGCGCTTTGTTTAAGTCATGCAAATAATTTAAAATATAAAAATAAAAGAATAATATTTGGAATAAATTCTTATGAAAATCTATTAGCCTTAAAAAATATTAGATTATATAAAAACACTGATTATATGATAAAATTTAATGAAAAAGATAAAGATTTAATTCTACCTTATTTATGGAAAATAAAAAAAACTTAATTGCTTTTATTCAAGCTAGATGTGAGTCTGAAAGATTTCCAAATAAAATTTTTTATAAAATTAAAAACTTATCGTTAATTGAAATATTATTAAAAAGATTAAAAAGATCAAAATATATCAATAAAATAGTTATTTTATCGTACAAAAGTAATTTAAACTCAAAGTTAACAAATATCTCAAAAAAATATAAAGCCGATATTTTTTTTGGAGATAAGGATAATGTTTTGAAGAGATTTTATTCAGCTTCTAATAGATATAAAAGTTATAAAAATATTTTAAGAATAACAGCTGATTGTCCTTTAAGCGATCCTGAATTAATTGATCAAATTTTTTTAAAACATATTGAAAAAAATTCAGATTTTTCCTCAAATGTTCTACCTGCTTCGTTTCCTGACGGTATGGACGTTGAAATTTTTACAAAAAAATTACTAAAAGAAACATTTAAAAATGTTAAATCAAAATTTGATATGGAGCATGTAACTCCATGGATGAAAAGAAATAAAAAAATAAACTCTTATAATTTTAATCATATTAAAAATGAGTCAATTTATAAAATTTCTGTAGATGAGTTTTCTGATTTCGAAAAAATTAAACTATTACTTAAAGAAAATAAGAATAATTTTTTGATAAGTAAAAATGATATAATTAAATTTTTAAGGAAAAACTCCAAGATATTTAGTTCTAAATATAAATATAATATTGGATCTAAACTGTCAAAGGGCCAAAAATTGTGGATTAAATCTCAAAATTTAATCAGTGGTGGAAATATGTTTTTTTCAAAAAACCCAAATAATTTTTTACCCAATTTGTGGCCGACTTATTTTAATAAATCAAAAAAATGTTTTGTTTGGGACATTTCAAATAGAAAATACTTAGATATGAGCTTAATGGGTGTTGGAACAAACATTTTGGGATATTCAAATCCTAAAGTAGATAAAAAAGTTTTTGAAACAATAAAAAAAGGCAATATGTCCACATTAAATTGCCCAGAAGAGGTTGAGTTTTCGGAGCACTTATTAAGTATCAATCCTTGGGGAAACAAAGTAAAATTAGCTAGAACTGGCGGTGAGTTAAATTCTATTGCTATAAGAATTGCTAGAGCTACTACAAATAAAACAAAAATTGCTATCTCTGGTTATCATGGATGGCATGATTGGTATCTTGCAGCAAACATAAATAATAAAAATAATTTAGATAACCATTTGTTTAAAGGATTAGAAGCTAATGGTGTACCTAGAGAATTAAAAGATACTGTATACACTTTTGAGAATAATAATTTCAATCAAATAAAAAGATTAACAGAAGTACACGATCTAGCAGCCATAAAATTAGAAGTTACAAGAAATGAAAATATTAATATCAATTTTTTAAAAAAATTAAGAAATCTTGCAAATAAAAAGAATATTATCTTAATTTTTGATGAATGTACCTCTGGTTTTAGAGAAACTTTTGGCGGAATTAACAAGAAAACTGGCATTAACCCAGATATTTCACTTTTTGGTAAATCAATAGGAAATGGTTATCCAATAACTGCATTAGTTGGTAAAGATGAAGTAATGTCCTCATGTAAAGAAACTTTTATGAGTAGTACATTTTGGTCTGATAGAATTGGACCTACTGCTGGGATTGCAACATTAAAAGAAATGGAAAGAATTAAAAGCTGGGAAATAATTTCAAAAATTGGTAATAAAATCAAAAAGATTTGGAAAAAATTATCTTTAAATCATAAACTTGATATTTCAATCCAAGGCATTTCTTCATTACCAAATTTTTATTTTAAAAATAGGAATAACCTCATCTATAAATCCTATATCACACAAGAAATGTTAAAAAAAAATATTTTAGCGACTATGTCAATTTATGTTTGTATTGATCACACAGAAAAAATTCTGTCTAATTATTATGACAATTTAAACAATATTTTTTATAATATAAGTCAATCAAATACTAATAATGGAGTTTTGAATAAACTAGATAAGGTTGTGGTTGATTATTATAAAAACCATAGACTATTATAGTATGTAGATAATTAAATGCTTTTAAATAATTTATTAATTTCATTTATAATAACTTTATATCCATAATTATTCTTATTTATTATATGTCTATCATTTAAAAGATTTAAATATTTTTTTTTATTAATTCTAAATTCTTTTGTTAATTTTTTTATATTTAGCTGATTAGAATTAATTATTGAGTGTTCAGATAACTTTAAAAAATTGCTGTAAACATTATTTTTATATCTCATAAATGGTGAATTAAGAGAGATTATGTTTTTATTTAAAAAAATTGCATCTAATAATGCACTTGATCCAAAATCTGTAACTAAAAAAGAATTTTGAATTAGCTCTTTTGTTCTATACTTAATTACCTTAAATCCTGGAAATTTTTTTTGAATTTTATTTAAATCATATTTTGGATGGATTGAAACAACCACTTTTTTTTTAAATATTTTTTTTAATTTTAAGAGAAATAAATTTAAAGCTTTGTAATGCTTATTTATTGACTGCAAATTATAATTTTTATTTTTATCTATCTTATGTCTATAATCTAAATCAAGATCAATATGGGTGATTAATTTTTCAATTTTTCTAATTTTAGTTTTTCTATATTCATCAAAAAATTTACTATTTACTGGAATAATTTTTTTGGTGTAGAAAAAACCATGTTTATAAAGAAAATTTTTAAAAAAAGAATTTTTAATTGATCTTAAATAATTTTTATTAGAGTAAAATCTAATATCTATCTTTGGAATTAAATCTAAATTAGATAAAAAAGAAATTATCTTAGGGCATATTTTATTATTAAAATAAATTCTTAAATAATTTGTATTTAACTTATTATCAAGGTTTGACCAACTACCTTGAACCTGTCCTATATTGCTTAATATAACTTGTTTACTGTTAACTTTTACTTTATTTAATAAAAAAAAAATCTTTAAATATGAAAAATGTTTAGGTATGGCGTTAATAATAACTGTCTTTTTGTTTTTAAAATAATCTAAAAATTGATTTTCACTTTCTGGAAAAAAAATTTCAAAATCTTTTAACTTTCTTTTTATCTGTTTTGAAATAATGATTTCTTTTTTTTTTTTAAAGTTACAATTAATAAAAAATAAATTTTTGTAATATTTCTTAAGTTTTCTATATGTAAACTCGCTTGTTATAAAATTTGTGTTTAAGTTTTCAAAATCAATGATTACAAAGATTTGTTTATTCATTTAAATTATATATATTTTGTTCTTATAAGTTTTTTTGATATCAAAATTTCGTAACATTCTAAAACTTCGTGTAAGGGTTTGTTAATTCTCAAAGATATTTCAAAAATATTTTTTTTACCGTCAGCAAAAGCTAAAATATCTCTTAATGTTTGTAATTTTTTTTTAAAAACAATATTTGCTTTGGGGTTATAAAATGAAATTGTAGGATATAGGTTATACTTTGATAAAAATGGCTCACAAATTTTCGTATTTATTGGTATTCCACCACTTTCAAAAGAGTTTATTATGTTTTTAAAAACATTAAAAGATTCATTCATCCCTTTTTCAGTTACTAATTTTAAATCATCTTTACTAGTATGATATTCTTTAAACGTTCCAAACTTTGATTTACAAAAAGTTGAGAAGGGCAAACTTATGTTTGGAAAACAATATTGTTTTTCATCAGATCCTCTATCTAAAAAATCATAAAATATAGAATTTTTGTATTTGAAGATAGAAGATCTAATAGCAACATCTGAGAGATTGTTATTTGTTGGACTTGCTATATGGCTATAATTTTTTTCATCGCCTACACAAGTTAAGTTAAAACCACATATAACATTTTTTTTTAATTCATTTTTAAATTTTGAAATATAAGCAATAGACCCTATTGTTTCAGGAGCTAATAGAATTCTATATGTATAGAAATTATCTTTAAAATTTTTTTTTATATAACTTAAAATTTCAGAGACAAGAACTGGACCTGACAACTCATTGTTAGCCATTTGTGGGTGGCAAATATACGAACTAAACATTATTTCTTTTTTTGATTTACCTTTAATTACAGCATGAGACATCTCTAAAAACCCCTTCTTAAAAACTGAGTCAATTTTTGCGAGATATTTTCCTTTCGGTAATTTTTTTTTTTCTATTTCAGACATACAAAAACCCCAGTCTTTTTTATAATAAGATGTAACATATGGGATTGAATTTTTAAGTTCAGGATTTGTATAAATTTTATTTTTTAATTCTTTTAAATCAAAAACTTTATTTATTTTTCTAGAATAACCTACAACATGAAGATTATTTTTTTTAAATTCAGCATATTTTTTTTTTGTTTTTAAATGTTGGATATAAGATTCTTTAATCTCCCATTCATGAGGTATAATCCAATCAAATACTTTTTTGTTTGTCTTAAATTTTAATCTTTTAAGAATTTTATTGTTTTTTTCAAAATATCTCAGTGTTTGTCTAGTGCCAGAATTAGCTAAAGATCTATAAATTTTTAATAAAAATTGAATTTTTTTTATCATATGTCTGAAAAATAATATTTTTATATCAATAGATTTTAATTTTTAAAGATATTGTTTACTAATTATAAAAATGTTAAATACTATTTAAATAATAGCCAAACAATCATCTTACATTTATAAATATTTTATAATTATGAAAAAAGGAATATTTTATATACCTCTTTACAGCCAAGACGTTCCATCCAATAAAATATTAAAAGAAATAACCAATAGTATAATTTATTGTGACAAAAACAAAATAGATGAAGCATTTTTCGGTGAACACCTAACTGATAAACATGAAAAAGTTGCCTCAAGTATAATGATGGCTGCTGCTGCATCTAAATTAACAAAAAAAATCAAATTAGGTACGTTAACCTCTAATCTTAATTTTTATAATCCAGCTGTTTCCGCTTCTCATATTTCTATGGTAGATAATTTATGTGAAGGAAGACTAATGCTTGGTATTGGTTCAGGAGCAAACAATAGTGACAAGGAGGCTGTAAATAGTTTGAATATAGATAGTCATAAAATAATGCTTGAAAGTCTTGAAATTGTAAAAAAGATTTTATTTGGTAAAAATTTTGATTATTACGAAACAACTAATTTATCAGTCTCAGTTAAAAAAAGTAAAAATAAAAGTTTAGGACTTGGTTATTTTAATAAACTTTATAAAAATAGATCAAATCTTGAAATACTAATGCCTGCTTTAGGAAAAAATTCATACAACGTAAAATTATGTGCAAAAAATGGTTGGTCTATAGTAATTTCAAATTTTTGTTGTGATGAAGTTGTTGAAAATCACATAGAAAACTATTTAAAACACTCTAAACTAAAAAAAAAAGATGCATTAAAAAAAATTAAATTATCCAAGTTCATATTTATCTCAGATAATAAAGATATTAAAAAATACTTATTTGATAAAAAATCTCCATACTACAAATCAGTAGAGATAATTTTTAAAAAACTCAAAACATTTAATAGACATCAATGTTTTGGTGAGAATGTAAACTCGGTAACAGAAGCCATGAAAAATATAATTTTATTTGGATCGTCAAAATATATTAAAAATTATCTTCAAAATAAAATTGTAAAAAAATATGGTGAATTATCATCTTTAATTTATGTTGCAATACCAGATGATAAAAAAATTTATAACGACTCTTTAAAACTTTTTGCAAAAAAAATTTAAATGTATATTGATTCTGAAACTTCAAAATATGTATTAAATAACATAATAAAGAAAAAAAGAATTAATTATAAAAAATATAAATTATCAAATCTAAAAAAACAAATTTATAGATTAAAAAACGATTATAAAAAAATAGCTAATTTTAATTCTACTAATTATAAATATTATTTTTTTTGGAAACTAATTAAAAAAAAATATCAAATTAGCAGTCTCACTTTAAAAGAAAGAAATCAAAAATTAAAAAAGGATAAAGTAAATATAGAGTTTTCTATCTTTGGCAAAATTCTAGGCTACAACCCCTCGTTGCTTTCAATGCTGATTTACGAAGAGCAATTTAAGCTTTTAATTAAAACTCATAAATTTTTTAAAGAATTGGAAGAAAATTGTGAATTAGAAACAATAAAAACAAAAACAAAATTGAAAATAATTGAAACAATTTCCAAAGGTGAAATACAAATAATTACCCCCTTATGTCCAGATTATGAACATGTCAAGTTAGGCATGGGTTTGTATAAGTATACTTTTAATAGATTAAATGAAGGATTAGGTCTAATTGGAAAAAGGCTCATCAAAATAATTAATGAATTTCATAGGCTACTAAAAAAATATAAAATTAAGTTTGCACATCATCTTTTATATGGAGATTTTGAATCTTTTTCATTAGATATTCAAAAAAGACTTGAGATTAATGAGGAGGAATTTTTAGATAAACTAAAAAAAAGTTCAATTAAGATGAAGAAAAAAATAAATAATTCTGCAAAAGTAGATTTACTCGTACAAAAACTATCAAATAAAAGAAGGTGGCTAAATAAATGTAAGAATAATCAAAAAAAAATTAAAGAAATGTATAATAAAGATATCAAATTTAAAATTTTGATTAATGAAATATCATCTTCAAGAACTGAATTATATTCCTCTTGGTTTCCTGAAAAAAAAGAAAAAGAATTTTTAGAGTTAGTTATGCAGCAAGGTTCTGAATATACTACAATGGGTGACTTATTTAAAAAAACTTATACTAATCCTATAGTGCTTGGCTTAGATCATCCTAAAATGGCAAATTTTTATTCTTTAAATGTAGATATTCCAGTGATATATGGAAAACCAAAATATGTCTGAGGAAATAATTCTAAATTATAAGAGAGAATATCAAAATAAAGGAACTGTAATGATACCATTTGAGGAGGATATAAGTCCCATTACAGAAAAAGAATTTAATGATTTATTTGAATATTGTGAAAAAGTTGAAAAAGAATTTATTGAAGTAGGCGATGCAGGAGAAAGTAATAATCTGATGGTAGGTCGTTTTATGACTGATAAAGAAAAACCTGAAATAGTTGATAACCCTTACTCATATAAACTTTTAAAAATATTGAAGAATAAAAATATAGCAAATTTAGTAAAAAAAATTTTAAACATCAAAAATGAATTTCACTTAAGAAGAGTGCAATACAATCAAATAAATAAAGGTAATTTTGTGGGTTACCATTTAGACACTGATAGTAACCCTGATTATATTGCTGCGTGCGTTATTCAGCTAGGTGATAATTTTGAAGGTGGAATATACAGAGTTTATCAGAAAGATAAATCTTATAGAGATTTTCACCCATCTAAAGGCAGTCTAATAATTAGTAATTGCAATTATCCACATGAAGTTACAAAAGTCACAATGGGTGAGAGAAAATCTTTGGTTTTTTTTATTTCAGATCATTTTGATAACAATAGAAGATACTCATAATAATTAATGGATTTCTCTAAACTAAAAGGACAAATATATCTCGATAAAAAATTTTTGAATTGTGATAAAGCCAAAATTCATGTTTTAAATCACTCTTTACACTTCGCATCTTCAGTTTTTGAGGGAATAAGAGTTTATGATAAAAAAATTTTATTCTTAGAAGATCATTTAAAAAGATTAATTAATTCATCAAAAATTATGAAATTAAATTTAAATTACAGCTTAAAAAGGCTAAGTGATCTCAATCATTTAATAATCAAAAAAAATAGAATTAAAGATGGATATATCAGACCTTTGGTTTTTAGATCTTCACATTCCATGTCTCCAGAAACAGAAAATTGTTATACACAATTAGCAATAGCTGCATGGAAGTGGAAAGTTTTATTTGGAAATGAATCAGGGATTAAAATAAATCTTAGCCGATATCCGAAACTTAATTCTAAAATTTATCCCATTGAAGCTAAATCTTCTGGGTCTTATCAAACCTCAGTAATATCTAAAATTGAGTCTCAAAAAAAAAATTATGATGATTGTCTAATGTTAGATTTAAATGGTAATATTGCTGAAACCACTGCATGCAATATATTTTGGATTAAGGACAATATAGTTTATACTTCAAAGAAGCACTCTATATTAGACGGCATTACCAGACAAGCTATTCTAGAATTTTGTAAAATAAAAAAAATTAAAGTAAGGATTGGTGATTATAAATTAAAACATATATTAAAATCTGAGTGTGTATTTGTAACAGGTACTGCAGCCGAAATTCAATTCGTAAAACGAATTGAAAAGAATAAGTTTAAGAAAAATAGTATTTTCAATGAATTAAAAAGCTGTTATCAAATAATTAAAGACAATCCTCCAGAAAAAATTTCGGATATAAAAAAGTTATTTTAAATAAATTTTTCTAGACTGCTAATTTTGAAATTTTTATTTTTTTTTTGATAAGTGTTAAAATTAAATTTATGTTTTTTTTCGAGATAACTAATCAGTTTCATGAGCTCTAAAGAGTCAATAATTCCACTTTTTATTAAATCTATATTTTTGTTAATCTTTATTTTTTTTAATCGAGGAAAATTTTTAATTAGTATTTTTTCGAAATTATTTTTCATCTTTAACAAGAGAGTATTTGTTTTTTTTTAACAATACATTTGCTTCTGTATAGTATTTAAATAAATTAAGTAAAGTAATATTTATTTTTTTATATTTAAAGCTAGTTAAAAGTTTTTTTCTAATTAAATTTTTATTAATATATCTTCCATCTTCTATAAAATTTAATTTTAAATTTCTTACATACATTTTTTCTCTAACTTTTTTATTCAAATCGATATTTTTACCTCTAAATTCTTTAAAATACCTATATGGAACCATATTAATCTCTTCGCAGTGATGAATTACTAGCCAATTAAAAACTTTTTTATCAATATTTAATCCAATGCCTTGAGCTTTGTTTTTTGTTAAAAAACCTATAACGGAGTCCTCGCCCCAAGCTGTTTTTTGCTTTAGTTTTAATATCTTTTTTGAATTTGGCCCAAGCACAGCATAATTGTACATAGGTCTAGATGTTCTTAAGAAATTATATTTTTTTAATAAATATTTATTAAAAAAACCTGTTTGAATATATTTTTCTGAAAATCCTGTTTTTTTTGTTTTTGGAAAATTTAAATTAAATGTTGGCAAAATAATTGTTTTATTATTTTTTAATAAAAAATTAATAATTTTGTTTAAATCATCTAAGATTTTTTTAGGTTCATACTTAATAAAAAGTTGAAAAAGATCAGAAAAAATTATGTAGTATTCTGATTTTCTAATTATTTTTTTTAACATGATTAATTAGAATTTTGATTTATAATAAGCCTTGTCTACTTTGCCATTTTTATTGAATCGAAGTTTATTTTCTAAAATTATTTTTTTCGGAATCATATAGTTTGGTAATTTCTTTTCTAAAAATTTTAATATTTTAGTTTCATTGATTGTTTTAGAATTCACTAAACACAATAAAACTAAATAATTCTCTCTAAATTGATTGTTTAAATAACAATAACAATAACTAATTCCTTTTATTTTTTTTACATGAGACTCTATTTCAGTTGTATCTATTCTATAACCTCTTAATTTTACCTGTGTGTCACTTCTACCAACACAAAAATAATAATTTTGAATTTTTTTAATTATATCCCCGGTGCAATAATATTTTTTTTTATTTTTTAAAATAAACTTTAATTTATTTTCTTTAACGTTTTTATAATATCCCTTTGAAATCATATCTCCATTAATTAATAATTGTTTATTTTTATCTAAAGATATATTTACTCCTTTGAACGGTTTTCCTATTGGAACTTGTCCATTTTTTTTATTAATTTTTCATCATTTTTAATATATTTATAAAAAAACACCCAAGGTGAAGTTTCCGTTGAACCATAGAGATTGTAAAGATTTTTTGTTTTAAGGTGTGTTTTAATAAAACTTAAAATGTTATATGGAAAATTTTCTCCGCAAAGAATTAAATTATCGATGTTAATTTGTTTTTTTGAAAGTTGATTTTTCATAAACAAAACAAATGAAGGCACTGTTATTATCGTTGACACCCTATTTTTTATAATATGATTTATTGGGAAAATCTTATCATTAAAGTCTACAAGTGGGCTTATCGAACAGTTTAAATAAACAGCTGGAAAAATTACAACCAGGCTCATAACGAATGAAGTATCATGATAGTCTGAAAAAACTTGTTTTTTTGATGAATTATACAAAACATTAAGTTGATGAAACATACAACTTATGAAATTCTTATAAGAAATTTCTACTCCCTTTGGAACACCAGTCGACCCAGAGGTGAAAAATATCATGGCAGTATCGTTCACTTTAATTTTAGGAATCGAAATTTCTAACTCATTTTTTTCTTTAAAAATTTTTTCTAATTCAAAAACTTTAATTTTCAATTTTTCTAATTTCTTTTTATTGCCGAAACTTTTATCGTAAATTCCATATTTCGCATTGGTAATTTTACAAATTTCTTTAATTCTATCAAAAGGCATATTTGGTGAAATTTGTATCCATATATTTCCTGAAAAAAGTACTGACAAAACAGCTGGGTAATAATTGAAACTTTTATCAGAGAAAATCAAAATTTTCTGTTTTTTAATATTTCTTAAATGAAAATTTATTTTAGTTATTTTATTTTTTGCTTGTTTATATGTGAGAACTTCATTGTTATTTACAACTAAATTTGAATTGGACTCGTATAAATTTTTTTTAACTTTGTTAAAGAATTTAATAGTTTGGTTTTTTTCTTGCATTTTGTATACAGTATTAAAACATTGAAATAGAAGATTATTGTTATAATGTAATTTTTAATATCAATAACATTAATAATGCAACCCAGAAAATTTAAAATAGGATTATTTGCTTTTAACGCTAGCAGTGGAGTAACTCTCACAAAAGATAATGATAGATGGTCGCCTAATTGGCAAAATATAAAGGAAATATCTCTTAAATCTGAAAAAATGGGTTTAGATTTCTTATTACCAATAGCAAGATGGAATGATTGGGGTGGAGAAACAAGGCCCCACAAAAATGCATATGAAACTTTTGCTCTAATGTCTAGCATTGCAGCAATAACAAAAAAAATATACTTATTTTCAACAGTTCATACTGCATTTGTTCACCCAATTTATGCTGCGAGAGCAACTTCAACTATAAATAATATAAGCAATGGAAGGTTTGGGATAAATGTTGTTTGTGGGTGGAATAAATCTGAGTATGAAATGTTTAATGTTGAAAAAAAAATTTCTTCTATAAACAGATATAAATTTGGTGATGAATGGCTTAAGATTTATCTAAAACTTCTAAACAAGAAAAGTGACAAAATTTCTTACAAAGGCAAGTTTATTCAGGTAAAAAATGCTCAGTGCTATCCAAAAATGATAAATGAAAAAAGTTTTTTTAAAATATCTGCTGGTTTTTCTAAAGATGGTCGTGAATTTGCCTCAAAAAAGTTTGATATATTGCTAACTATGTTTAGCAAAATTGATAATTTAAAAAAAAATAATCAAGACATAATCAAACTTGGTAAAAAAAATAAAAAAAAAATTGAAATATTTTCTCCAATTCATATTGTTTGTAAAAATTCGAAAAGTGAAGCTAAAGAATTTTACGAAAGATATAGTCAAAAAAATCAAGATACTAAATCAGTGAATAATTTTATTGGTAATCTTGCTTGGGCAAAAAAAGATATTTTGGCTAGTTATTTAAGACAAGTAAAGCAACAAGTTGCTGGATCTTTAGGCGGTTATACAATAGTTGGTGATAAAACAGATGTCATTGAACAATTAAATGAAATATATAAATCAAAAACATCTGGAGTTGCTTTAACTTTTTTTGATTATAATAAAGATTTAAATTTTTTTGGAAAACATATTATTAAAAAAATAAGAACATTTTAATTTTTATGACAGATTTTAGAAAAGAAGATTTTTTTAAAAATGGATTCTATGTAATCAAAAATCTTCTAGATGAAAGTGAGATAAAAAAATACATTAATTGCATAAAAAATAAAAGAGAATCTCTTCTCAGACAAGATGCTGCTAGTTTTGATGAAAAAGGAAACTTTAAAATCAAAACTTCTGATACTGAAAAGTTTAAAAATTATTCTGAATATGATGATGAAAGTTTATGGGGTTATGTATCAAATAAAAAACTCATAAATAATATTGATGAGCTATTAAGTGAAAAATCTTACTTTGTTCATGATCTTGGGCTTTTAGATCCTGGTACTAATCCAGATAATGAAGTAAGCTGGCACAGGGACAATCCTTGTAGGACAACTGGTGTAGGCCCAGATTGGGATCCAAAAATAAAATATAATGTAGTCACTGCTATAACTTACCTTCAATCTAGTGAGAACTGTGGTACTGGGCTAAATGTCATACCTGGTTCTCACAAATTGAGTTATAAACAAACTCTATCAAATATTTTGCGTTTTATTCATCTAAAAACTAGAAATTATAATAAGTTAAAATTATTAAGAAACTTTATTTCTAAAATAATTGGAACTACTATAAAATATGATGCTGGAGATTGCATAGTTTTTTTGTGCACTCTTTATCATGCTCCAATTACAATTGGTAATTCAAAATCTAATGTGAAAAGACAGTGCATCACAGCAAGGTATGGAGGAGAAGGAAAACATTCGAACACTTACATGGATTATGTTAATAATAAAAGAAAAGAAATGAACAAATATTTAAATTCGGAAAAAAAAGAGCAATTTTTCGATCATATTAAAAAAAATGAAATATATCTTCCTTTGCCAAATAATAAAGAAGAAATAAAAGGAGCATTTATAAAAAAATGAAAATTTATCTAGGAGATTTATTTCACACATGGACAAAAGGTGGTATATGGACCATTCCACTTAATATTGGTTATGTAGGTTCATATACTAAAAAAAAGTTTGATGAAGAAAATATTGAATGTGAAATTAAGTTATTTAAAGATGCAAATGTACTTTTAGACAAAATTAAAGAAAATCCTCCAGATGTCGTTGGATTAGGATATTTTGTCTGGAATGAAAATTTAAATAATTTTGTTGCAGACTACATTAAAAAACATTATCCAAAAATT
>MDSZ01186099.1_pt1 | contig 46414 bp, 42 predicted proteins | sample 811201 | NCBI WGS metagenome assembly MDSZ01 (sample SAMN05326647, study PRJNA326480) | marine metagenome | isolation source: seawater | place: Indian Ocean: North | collected 2010 | reverse complement strand
TCAATTTTGGCTGGAGCACTACTTGTAGTGGGATGTCAAAATTATGATGATCAATTTGATGCCTTAGAATCACAAATCAACGCATTAGCTTCTACTGTTGCTGGTTTGTCTCAGGTTCAAAGTGATCTTGCTACATTAGCTGGAACTGTAAATTCTATACAGTCAAGCATTGACAGCTCTGTTCAAACTGCCCTTGCAAGTGGACTAGCTGACATTGATGCAGCTATTGAAACACTAAATGCAGCTGCAGAAGCAGCATCTAGCAATTCAGATATTGCTGCGATTGCAGAGGGTGTTTTGGAAAACCAAGCTGACTTAGACGAGCTTTTAGCTCAATCATCTGTTTTCTCAGGTGACGTTCTTATTAATTCAGTTCCAACTCTTGATGCGTATCACAGTATGGGCGATAACTTAGCCATTGTAAATGGTAATGTTACTTTCACCATATCTGATGAAATGGATATTACTAAAATTCAAGAAGTTGCTGATGTTATTTTAACAATTACAAAAGATTTAACAGTAACATCTGGTAAAAGTACGATTGCAGAGGTTGTATTTAACAATCTATCTGGAGTTGCAACATTAACAATGGAACAAGCAGGAGGATATCATTTCCCAGTGCTTAAATCTGCTGCAAGCATTAACTTGAGTGATAAATATGAAAGTACTATTACTCGTGTAAATTTCCCAGCATTGACTACTGTAAATTCTATGGGAACTGATAGCAACAATAACAATGTTATCGAATTTACAAAAGCAACTGAAATGAGCTTCGCAGCTCTTCCACGTTATGCACCTAATGCTATCTTTTTTAGAACTAAAAAAGGTAAAGCAGATGCACCAACTACATTAGACATTTCTGCATTAAGAGATGTTGACTCTGCTGGTGAGATAGCTGGTTTAGATCTTCAGATTCAAGGACCTAATTCTATTACAATCTCTTCATTAGATGGTAAGTCTGGAACTATATCTGCAACGGATGTATTATCATTAACTATAACTGATTACGACGGAGGAATTACTGTTGGAGACGGAGTTGAAACTTTTACATCTAACAACGTTGTATCTATTGCAGGTTCAATGAAAGATATAGTTACACTTGATATTAAAGGTGCTATCGACCCAAATACATCTACTGATAAAAGTGGTCCAGCTCTTGATTTAAATGCTTTAGCGGATTTAACAACTGCTACTTTAGATGGTAATTTTGAATCTGTTGATGTTCAATCTTGTAACAATATTGAAACATTAACTTTCAAATCTACTACTGATGTTAACAACGGTGATATTGATATTGATGGTAATTCAGACCTAGAAAATCTTACTCTTACAGGAGCTAAAACTAGTGGTGTTATCATTAACAATAACAACTCTCTTGTTAGTGTTACTGTTGATGCTGTTTATCAAAAAACGCTTGCAACTGACGCAACTCTAGATGGTTCAATTGCAGTAACTGCTAATACTGATTTAGAAACTTTAACCCTTATTGGTGAAAATGTTTCAGTTTTAACTGTTACAGGTAACGTTGACCTTGAAGAAATCAATGGTACTGGTTTAACTTCTCTTGGGGCTACTGCTAAGTCTAATAATGTTACTATTTCTGGAAATAAATTTTCAGCATCTATAGCTCAAGATAAAACTAATGCTGCTGGATGTACAAGTTGTGGTAATTTAGAAGCTAATGATTTGGGTAGTTTTACAACAACTTCAGGTATGGGTACAATGTCAACATACCTTAAACTTGTAGCTGCTAATACTTCTGCTACTGCTTCTGTTTATTTTGATACAGTTGAATCAACTACAAACGCTACTGGCGTTGAAACTACAGGTGAGACAACTGGTCAAAACGATACTACTGTTATTTTAGCATTAACTGCTGAAGTTGCTACTGCTGCAAAGGCAGATATTGCTGCTAGAAGAGCATTTATTATTGATGTAGATGAAGGTGGTACAACTGATTTATGGTTGATCAATACAGGAAATGTTGGTTTAACTGCAGGGACAACTGCTTCTTCAGCAGGCTCTGTAACTGCAAATACCAACTTAGATCTTCTAATTGCTGATATTAAATCTGCTGCTAACATTGCTCGTGCTGCTGCTTACGACATCACTTTAGATGCTGCAAGAGGAGGTGATTCTTCTCAAACGGTAAGTCTTATCTTCCACGCATCTGGTGGTGCGACTCCAGTAAACGGACAAAGATATACTACTGATACAGCTGTAACAGCTGCGGTTAGCGCAACTAATCATGGAATTGGAGAGGATGATGCGATAACTTTAACTGTTGGAGGTAACTCAGCAACAACTTCTGGAACTACACCAACTACTGAAGCTGACGTTGCTACTGCCTTAGTCGCTGCTTGGGAAGCTAAATATGGTATGACTGGTACAGCGTCTGGTTCTGCAGTTGCTACTGTTACTGCTTCTGCTGGTGCGTTGACGATAACCATGCTTGACAGAGGTACTGCTGGATATAATCAGGATGTAAATATTACTGTAGCTGCCGGTACAGCAACAGCTACAAATGCAAAAGCACTTGATTGGATGATTGGTACTACTAGACTGGAATCTGATGACGCAACAGTAGATACAAACGTTGTTGTTACATTAGAGTCTACTACTGCAGGAACTCTAGCTAATGCTACTACTGGTGTTACAACTGCTCAAAATGGAGGAACACCATGGGAAGAATTATTTACTACAAAGACAACTAATTCAGCAGATACGACAGCACCATACACTGCAGCTCAACAGTCTGCTAATGTTGTGAATGCTGAGGATGGATCTCCTAAAGTAGTAACTACAGCAGCTCAGTCTAAAACAAGAGTTCACTGGCTTTAATTCTTAAAACTATATAGTTATAATTTCATAACTTATATATAATAAACCCTCCTTTTAGGAGGGTTTTTTTAATTTTGTTTATATGATAATAAGAAATGGGAATTTAATATGTAAAACTCTTATAATTCTTTATTTAGTAACTTATTTTATTCCTTCATTTTATTCTATAGACCGTATCGGAAATCAGTGGCTCTATCTCAGTATAATTTCTTTGATAAGTATATCATTTATTTTATTTTATTCTCCAATCCACAAACAGATAAAATCAATAGCAAAAAGAAAATCGATTATTATATATTTTATATTTATTTTATGGGGATTGTTTTCAATATTGTACAGTTATAATAAAGCTGAGGCTTTAGTAACCTTCAACCAGTATTTTACGGTTTTTGTAAGTTTTTTTATCATAAATATTTTACTAATACCATTAAAAAATCCTACAAAATTTTTACTGAGTATTCTTATGGTCTCTTTGTTTTTAGAAGTTTTAGCATCAATAATTCCAATATTTAATGATATTGAAAAAGGGGTATTAAAATACAGATCTAGAAATTATGCTGGTGTTGCGGCCAATGTTAACATTACAGCATTTTCTTTACTTTATAAAACGCCAATATTGTTGTATTTTTTTTCTACTGAACGAAGAGTATTAATTAAAGCTTTATACCTTATATTTTTCACATTAATTTTGTTGGCCATATCTGTTTTAGGAACAAGATCAGCATTTATTTGTGTTGGCGTTTGTTTCATTTCATTTATCATTTATATTTTTCAAACAAATAATAAATTATCATTTAAAATAAAGCATATTTTACCCATTTTTGGATCTATATTAATAATCATATTTCTTAGTAAAATTATCTCCACAAATGAAACTGATATAATTTCAAGAGCCTCGACAATAAGATTAGATACAAAAGATGGTTCTGTTAATCAAAGATTGAGATATTACAAACAAGGGATTGATTATTTTTTTAAAAATCCAATAATTGGATCAGGAATTGGTAATTGGAAAATTCTTTCAATTAAATATGATAAAAATGATATTGATGGTTATATAGTTCCCTATCATGCCCACAATGATTTTATTCAATTGTTAGTTGAATTAGGTGTTTTTGGATTATTACTTTATTCTCTCTTTATATTTTTTTCATTGAAAAAACTATTTAGTTTTAGTTTGTTTGCAGACAAAATTAATTACATATATCTTGGTATTGCAGGGATCTATTTTATTGATAGTATGCTTAATTTTCCAATTGCTCGTCCAATTTCACAACTATTTTTAATTTTCTTTATAAGTTTAATTTCAGTTTATAAAACTTCTACTAATGAAAAATAGAAATTTTTATTTTGGATTAATATTTTTTGTACTAGTTATTTCAGGATATATAAATTTCAAGGTATTTTGGTCTTTCATTGAACAAAATGCTCTTATTTATGAGTTTAATGCTCATCAAACAAGAATACCTTTGGAAGCTGTAAAAACATTTAATGAGGATATTCCAAATATTTCAGCTACCACTTTGCCATTAAAGATGTTAAAAGCTCGTTATTTTTTAAAGAATTCCTTCTTCGATGAAGGATTAAGATTGCTTTATGAATCAAATAAAGCAAATCCATACTTAGGAATAAATGATGCCCTGCTTGGTCAATACCATTTTAATAAGTCAAATTTTGATTCAGCTTTTTATTATTCAAAAAAAGCATTTGAAGCTTTACCAAGAAACGATGTTCATTCCAAACTTTATTTCCAAACTCTAACAAAATTAAAAATGGATAGCATCCTTGACCTAGAATTTTTTAAGATCAAAGAGAATTATCTTATAACTCAATGGCGAGATTATATATTTTCAAAAATAGAAATTGGATTAACTCCTAAAGAAGAATTAATCCCTTTATTAGAAGAAGCCAAGGAAAGAGTTTTAGATCCAAAAAAATTTAATACTCTCGAAACAATTTTAAAAGTGGGAGTTGAGAACTTAAACGAGTTAAATAAAATTATAATTGAAGCTGAAAAAGCTTATAAACAAGATAAATTTCTAGAATCAGCAAACTTATATCAAAAAGCAGCTTTAATAGATAATCAAGAATATTCACATTATGAGAATGCAGCACTCTCTTATTACAGGGGTGATTATTTTGAAGAAGCTGAAAAATTATTTAGATATTCTTTGAGGGCATTTGACATTAAAAATGGAAAATCAGAGTTTTATTTAGGGCTTTTATTATATGAATTGAAAAAAAAAGAAGAAGCGTGTGAATTTTGGAAAATATCAAGACAAAAGGGGTTTTCTGGATCTCAAAGAGTTATTGAAACATTTTGCAAATGAAGATTATTAATAAAAATAATAAAAGCTCAGATAATTGAATTACAATAACAACTAACCACTGTTTCTTTTTAAAAGTTTGCAATGCTAAGTGGTGTAGATGATTTTTGTCAGGATAAAAAGGCAACTTATTGTTTTTTAATCTGACAATAAAAACTCTAAGTAAGTCTGTTAAAGGATAAAGCAATATTAAAACAGTAAATAATGTTTTGTTTAAATCTATTTTATTTATAAAATAAAAATCATCACTTAAAACATAAAATGTATATATAGAAATTATAGTTCCTAAAAAAAGTGAGCCACCGTCTCCTAAAAAAATTTTGTTTTTATTTTTAAAATTAAAATAATAAAGAGGCAAAATAGACCCAATAAGAATAACGCTAAGAGATATAAAAGGTGTAAATTCTGAACTAAATAATTCAATTAATATTATACTTTTTATAGTCTGGCTTATTGCCAAACCATCAATTCCATCAATGAAATTGATCGAATTCACAATCACTAAAAATACAAACACAGTTGTTAACTGAGCTAGTAAATGAGGGATTTCGTAAAGGCCAAAAAGGCCATAATAATTTGTTATAATAAGGCCTTGATCAATTAATATTTTAGCAACTATAATTTGTAATAAAAATTTTAATTTAAAGTCAGCATTATATAAATCATCATATACACCAATAAGAAGCATTATACCTAGAGGAATAAAAAAAGAATAATCAAAGATTTCAACTCCATTTAAATAAAAGTATATTGAAAGAATGAGAAGTGTTAAAAAAAGACCTATACCTCCAGTTCGGGTAGCTAAAGTCTTGTGCGAACTTCGTTGATTGAAACCATCAAATTTTTTATAATAAATAAATATTTTTTGAGTAATAAAATGAATTACTAAGCTTAAAAAAAAAGCGATTATAAAATTCTTAATGGCCATGCTATAAAAATATAACTTACAAGTTACAGTTTGTTAAAAATAGTATATTAGTATCATAGATATAAAAAAATGGCTAAAAATCATTTCTCAAACTTCAATTCATTTCAGCTGTTTTTCCCAATATTTATCATTCTCTATTTATGTATAGGTTTTATTCCAAATTTAGAAGCAGTTGACAAAATTGCTCCTCAATGGGTAGGAATGACCTTAATGAATATATTAAGTATTTCAACCATTTTTTATTATAGAAAAAAGTTAATTAGGGCTATTTATTTTTCTCTTACATCTTTAATGTCAATGACCTATATATTATTTATAATATGGGCTGGGCTATCTTATTTTTACGCTATTAATCCTACTGAAGTTTTAGTAAACATTACACGTCAAGTTAATGTTATGATTATGTTTATGTCTATGGCTATTTTATTTTACGACATGAAACAAAAAATTATTTTTATTTGTTGGGTTATAGTTTTAGTATTAGGTTTTGAAGTTTATGCGGTACTTGAACAGGCTATAGAAATGATAAATTCTAGAGGTCTTATAACCCCAGGTGAATTAAAAGGAGTCACTGCAAATAGAAATATAACTGCTTTTTCTATAGCAATTAAAATACCTTTTGTTCTTTATTTAATTAAAAAGTCGAGTAAAACCATTTATAAGCTCATGTTAAGCTTTTTAATTTTTCTTTCCTTGTTTGATTTATCAATGATAGAATCTAGAGCTTCATTTATAGCTCTAGCATTGATTTTGATAAGCTATATCATTCTAAACGTATATTTATATATAACTGATAAGAAGAAAATATTAACATTGCTAAACATTGCATATTTTGTTTTACCTCTTATACTTGCAGTGTCACTAAATCAGATTATTACTGCAGATAAAGGGGCAGACGCAATTTCTCGGGCAGCTACAATTTCTATTTCAACAAATGATGGGTCTGTTAACCAAAGACTCAGATATTATGAAGATGTTTTTACACATATGAAATCCAATCCTCTATTTGGAACTGGATTAGGTAATTGGAAACTTAAATCTATTGAGTATGATTCTAAGGATATAGTTGGATACATTGTACCTTATCATGCTCATAGCGATTTTATTCAATTAGGAGCAGAATTGGGAATTTTTGGCTTTTTACTTTATTTAGGGATCTTTTTATGGGCAGTTTATTATTCCTACATTATAATTAGATATTCAAAAATATCACTCAATGAAAAAGTTTTTGTTTTTCTTTTAATTGTTTCATTAGGGGTTTATAGTGTTGATGCAAATCTAAATTTCCCTATTGCAAGACCACAAGTTTTAGTAGTTTGGACCACTATTATGTCATTGATTATGATATTTTATCAAAAACACAAATATCAGATTCAAATTCAAAAAGCTAATGTTAAGATCAATAATCTATTTTTTTTTCTAAGTATTTTGATTTTACCAATTTGTTTTATGGTAACAAATACAGTATTTAAATCATTAAAAGGACAAATGTTTTTATTGCAGGATTTTAATTCTAATCAATATAATATTCCTTTAAATCTAGTAGAAAATATTGTCCCTGATATTCCAAACATAACTGTAACTACCATACCAATAAATTCTGTAAAGGCTAGATACTTTTTTAATTCTAATAAATATGAAAAGGCCTTAGAACTAATTGATAATGGTACTGGTGCTAATCCGTATTTATTTTATTCAGAAATTTTAAAAAGTCAAATTTTTGAAAAACAAGGAAAACTTGATAGTGCCAAAGTTTATGCAAAAAAAGCTTTTTTTGGTCTTCCAAACAATGATTTGCATGCTTCTCGATATGTAAACTTAATTAATCTGACAAAAGACAAAAAGGCTCTTGAAGAGGCATTTATTTTACTCACTCAAAAAGATAATTTAAATAATTGGAAAAATTACTTATTAATAGCGTCTAATTTTAATGAGGGAATAAATGACCCATTTCTTATTGAAAGAGCAAAAAAGGCATTGGAAATTTTTCCTAATAATAATGAAATTAAAGGTTTATATAATAGAATTTTAATAGGACAGAATTCTATGAATCAGTCATTAGAATTTTCAAGAAAAGGGCTTGAATATTTTAACAATAGAGATTACTTCAATGCAGCTAAAGAATTTGAGAAAGCTATTTCTTCAAATCCGCATGATTATTCAAATTACGAGAATGCTGCAACTTCAAATTACATGATTGGAAATTTAGTTGAAGCAGATCAACAAATTGAAATGGTGATAAATGAATTAAATCCACTTAATGGGAAATGTGAGTATATTAAAGCATTAATTTTAATTAGAATAGATGATCACATCGGAGCATGCCCATACCTTGAAACAGCTGTAAAATCAGGATTTTCAGAAGCGAATTCTTTACTTGAAAAATACTGTAAATTTTAGCTTAATGTTTTCTTAATTAACTTAAATCAAATTTAGATTAGTTTATTTACTTATTTTTAAGTACTTTTGATACTTAATATATATATAAAAAATCATTAACTCTTGAATTTTAAAATTTAAAAGTTAAATAATATATGAAGTGGCTTGTAATTTATACTAAACCCAAACAGGAAATACGTATTTCAAATCACCTTAATTCGATAGGAATAAAAGCCTATTGTCCGACTTATACAACAATAGTTAAATATACAGACCGAAAAAAGAAGGTCAAAAAACCTTTAATACCTTCTTATGTTCTAGTTTATATATCTGAACAAGACCGAAATAAGGTTTTTTTAATTTCTGGTGTAGTAAGATATGTATTTTGGTTAGGGAAGCCAGCTGTTGTAAAAGAAAAAGAAATAGAGGCTTTAAAGTATTGTCTAAAGGGTATAATTAAGAGTTTTTCACTACAAAATCTCAAAAAAGGGGAAAATTATAAAATTCCTGAAGGACCATTCAAAGGTGAGGAAGGAATTGTTTTATTAAATAATAGGCATATACTAAAGTTAGAATTAACAGGCTTAGGCATATTGGTCACTTTGACCTTAGCTTAAGTGAAATTATTTTCTGTATTCACTACCGTTTGTTTATGGGACAGACAAGGCGGAGCCATCATAAAAAATAAGTTATAGATAAATGTTAGGGGAGTTAATTACATCTAAAACAAGGTTGCGTTTATTGACTAAGTTTTTTGTTTCTCAAGCCAATAGAGGATATTTAAATGGCTTAGCGAATGAAATGGGGGAATCAACAAATTCTATTCGTAAAGAACTTAATCACTTGCAAAATGCGGGATATCTTGAGAAAGTAAAAATAGATAATAAGATTGAATATAAAGCAAATACAAAACACCCTTTATTTGAAGTATTGCAAAAAGTTGTATTTAAACATTTAGGGATTGAAGATATTGTTGAAGCGGTTCTAGATAGAATGGGGAATATTAACCAAATTATTTTGATAGGCGATTATGCAAAAGGAATTGATTCAGGCTTAATTGAAGTTTTTTTGATAGGTAACGGGTTAAATATGGAATATATATCTCAATTAGAAAAAAAAATTGAAACACTAATTGGAAGAAAAGTAAGTTTTTATCTGGCCTCAAAATTTCTTGCAAATGTTGACCATATAGTGTTATTTAATTTAAATCAAAAATGAAATTAATAAATCTTGAGGAGCGTCCCTGGGGAAGATTTTATATTATTCACGAAGATTCATCTTATAAACTTAAGCGAATAGAAGTTGATCCAGGAGGCAGACTTTCCTATCAGTATCATCACAAACGCTCTGAGGCTTGGACCATTACAGAGGGGGCAGGTTTGATTACCTTAAATGGAGAAGAAAAAGAGTATGTCAAAGGAGAAACAATTGTGATTCCGAAAGGGGTTAAACACCGAATCGAAAATAATAGAAAAGAGAAAGTTGTGTTTATTGAAGTTCAAACAGGTACCTATTTTGGAGAAGACGATATTGTTAGAATTGAAGACGATTATGATAGAGTATAGATGAGCAAGCTAAAAGTAATTATAGTATCTGGGTATTTTAATCCATTACATAAAGGACATTTAGAGTTTTTTCAAAAGGCAAAAGAAGTTGGTGATAAATTATGGGTTATTGTAAATAGTGATTTTCAAAGAGAGTTAAAGGGGAGTAAAGAGTTTATGGATCAAGAAGAGCGCCTTACAATAGTAAGCTCCATAGGTATAGTGGACAAGGCTTTAATTTCAATTGATAAAGATAAGACACAGTGCGCTACTCTAACAGATTTAGCAAACAAGCATTCTGGAGAGTTTAAGCTTTATTTTGGTAACGGAGGAGATCAAAACAATGATTCTATTCCTGAATGTTCTGTATGTAAAAAAAAAGGAATTGAACTTTTGGAAGGCTTAGGAAATAAGATTCAGTCTTCCTCTTGGCTTCTAAAAAAATAAATTGAAAGTAAAAAATATTTGTTGTATTGGAGCGGGTTACGTTGGTGGACCAACAATGTCAGTAATTGCAATAAAATGTCCTCAGATTAATATTACATTAGTTGATTCTGATTTAAAAAAAATTGAAGCTTGGAACGGACCGATTGATAAATTACCTGTTTTTGAGCCTGGTCTTTCAGATATAGTGAGATCTGTTAGAGGGAAAAATCTCTTTTTTTCTACTGATATAAAAGGAGCAATTGAGAAATCAGAAATGATTTTTATGGCGGTAAATACTCCTACAAAAAAAGAAGGAAAAGGAGCGGGTATGGCAGCTGATTTAAGTAATATTGAAGCCTGTGCAAGAGATATTTCAAAGTATTCAAAATCAGATAAAATTGTAGTTGAGAAATCAACATTGCCTGTAAGGACTGCAGAAAAAATTAAAGAAATCTTGATTCAAAATAAAAAGGGGATAAAGTTTGATATTTTATCAAATCCTGAATTTTTAGCTGAAGGGACTGCTATTAAGGACCTATTCAAATCTGACAGAGTTCTTATTGGAGGCGATGAATCAGAGTCTGGAAAAAAAGCAATTAAGTTATTAATTGATATTTATTCAAATTGGATTAAAAAAGAAAAAATTTTAACCACAAATGTTTGGTCTGCAGAATTAGCAAAACTTGCGTCAAATGCAATGTTAGCACAAAGAATTTCTTCAATCAATAGTTTATCAGCTCTTTGTGAAAAATCAGGTGCTGATGTTACTGAACTTTCAAAAGCTATTGGGATGGACCATCGTATAGGAAAACATTTTTTGAATGCTTCAGTGGCATTTGGGGGAAGTTGTTTTAAGAAAGATATATTAAATTTAGTTTACTTATGTAAATATTATAAATTGGATGATGTTGCTGAATATTGGCTTCAGGTAGTAAAAATTAATGAATATCAAAAGCATCGTTTTACAGAAAAAATAATAAGCAACTCAAATAATGATATAAAAAACCAAAACATTGCTATACTTGGCTGGTCATTCAAGCCAAATACAAACGACTCAAGAGAATCACCATCAATATATGTCACTTACAAGCTTCTTCAAAAAGGTGCAATGATTAAGGTTTGTGACCCTTTAGTTCGGTTAAATCAAATTAAAAATGACTTAAGAAATTTTATGTTATCAAAATCTTTGTCTTTAAAAAAAACAGAAATATTATTGAATAATATTTCATTTTCAGAATTAAAGGAAATGTCATTTAATTCTTTCTCTTCAATAGCCATATTGACAGCATGTCCTGAATTTAAGAAAATAGAAAAAGAATTGATTAAATCTAAGGCAAATATTTATGATGGATGTAATTTATTTAATTCCAAACAATTCACTTATACAATTGGCAAATGAGAAAAAAAATTAAAATTGGGGTTGTAGGATTAGGTTATGTTGGTCTACCAGTTTCAATTATATTTTCAAAGAAATATGAAGTTGTTGGTTATGATATAAATAAATCAAGGGTCGAAGAGTTGAATAAATTTAATGATCAAACTCTTGAAATAGAGAAAAAGGAATTAGAAAAAAGCCTTAGAAAAAACTTAAAAATTTCAAAAAATATTTCAGATTTGATTAATTGTAATTTTTATATAATTACAGTTCCCACTCCAATTTTAGAAAATAAATCTCCAGATTTGGAACCACTTAAAAATGCATCAAAATTAGTTGGGAGTTTGATTTCAGATGGAGATATTGTTGTATATGAAAGTACTGTATATCCTGGCTGTACTGAAGAATTCTGTGTCCCTATTTTAGAGAATGAAAGTGGGTTGAAATACAATACTGGGTTCTATTGTGCTTATTCACCAGAAAGAATTAATCCTGGAGATAAAGAACATACAATTGATAAAATTAAAAAAATTACTTCAGGATCAACTGACCGAACTGCTGAATTAGTTGACAAAATTTATAGTAGTGTAATAACTGCAGGGACTTACAAAGCAAGCTCAATTAAAGTAGCAGAGGCAGCAAAAGTTATTGAAAATACCCAAAGAGACATAAATATTGCATTTATAAATGAACTAGCAATGATATTTAATAAACTTAATATAGATACTACTGAAGTTCTAAATGCAGCATCAACTAAATGGAATTTTTTAAACTTTAAACCTGGTCTAGTTGGGGGTCATTGTATTGGAGTAGATCCATACTATCTTGCAAATAAAGCTATTAAAGAGGGTTTCAAACCAGAAATTATTTTAGCAGGGAGAAAGGTAAATGACAAAATGGGATTCTTCATTGCTGATAAAATAAAAATAAAATTACAATTACAAGGGAAAGATTTATCTAATTGTAATGCTCTAGTACTTGGAGTTACTTTTAAGGAAAATTGTCCTGATTTTAGAAACACAAAAGTAGTTGATCTTATAAAAGGGTTAAAAAAGAATAAAATCAGGATAGATCTTTTTGATCCATGGGTTAACACCCAACTTTTTTATAGAGAATACGGATATAAAGTTTTTAATGAATTAAAAGAAAAAAAATATGATGTGATTATTTTAGCAGTATCGCATAGTATTTTTAATAAAGTTAATTTCAAAAATCTTAGCAAAGATTCAAATACAATAATTTATGATATAAAAAGTTTTTTGTTGAAAAGTCAAATAACAGATAGGCTATAATGGATTTAAATAAGCTAAAAAATAAAAATATTTTAGTGACGGGTGGAGCTGGTTTTATAGGGAGTAATCTGTGTGATAAACTTATTGAAATTAATGCAAACGTTTTTTGTTTAGATAATTTATCAACGGGTAAAAAAGAAAACATTTCTCACCTTTTAAACAGGGGTAATTTTACTTTCATCCAAGGAGATATAACTGATTATGGAATTTGTTTAAAATCAACTAGAGGAATTGAATTTGTTCTACATCAAGCGGCTTTAGGTTCAGTTCCAAGATCAATTAAAGATCCATTAGCTACAAATAAATCAAATGTTGATGGGTTTTTAAATATTCTTAATGCTTCTGTAGAGAATAATGTAAAAAAATTTGTTTATGCCGCAAGTTCTTCAACCTATGGTGATTCTAAAACCCTCCCTAAAGAAGAAGAAGTTATAGGTAAACCATTATCACCATATGCAATAACAAAATATGTAAATGAATTATATGCGTCTGTTTTCTCCTCGCTTTATGGTATTGAAACAATAGGATTAAGGTATTTTAATGTATTTGGCAAAAGACAAGATATAAATGGCCCATATGCAGCTGTGATTCCAAAATTTATAGATTCTCTGATGAAATATAAAAGTCCTATTGTAAACGGAGATGGATCATATTCAAGAGACTTTACTCATATTGATAATGTTGTACAGATGAACTTATTGGTGCTTCTAAATAGATACCCTAAAAATTTTAGTCAAGTTTATAATACTGCTGCAGGAGAAAGAACAACTATATTAGAATTATTTAATAAAATTATAGAAGTTATATCAAAATACGATAAAAATATACAAACGATTAAACCAAAATTTGGAACAATAAGAGTGGGTGATGTACCTCATTCTTTAGCTTCAATAAAAAAAGCAAAAAAAGATTTAGGATATAAGCCTATAGTTAAAGTTTCTGAAGGGATAGAAAAAACAGTAGAATGGTTTTATTATTCAAATAAATGAATAACTATTTTAAGCCTATTATAGACATTAAAATTTATACAAAAATGTTCCAAAATTATTTGGGAAAAAAAATGTATGTAATTTTTTTATTTAGTATTGTAGCTTCGTTACTTGAAGGTTTTGGAATTTTGATGTTATTACCTCTTTTAGAAAGCATAGGTAATTTAGATAAAGCAAAGCTGAATGATAATGCTCTAAGTTTTTTTTTAAACAATGTATTTGATTATTTAGGGATTTCATCTTCTACAATTTCAGTTTTATTTTTGATTTTAATTCTTTTTGTTTTAAAAGGGATAATTACTATGGTAACATTATCAATTAACTCCTACATGATAGGCGAATTATTAAAAAATATAAAAGAGAATTTGTTTGAATTATACACGAAAATGTCATATTCATACTATGTATCAAAGAACACAGGTGACTTTATTAATTTAATTACAGAACAACCTAATCGAGCAATTGAATCATTTAGACAATTAATTCTTTTTGGTTCACATTTAATAAATACAATTGTCCTTATAATACTTGCCTTTTTAATGTCATCAAGTTTTGGAATTCTTGCTATAATATCAGGTATTATTCTTTTGATTTTATTTATAAAAATGAATTCATTTTTACAAAAACTTTCAAGAATTAATGCAAAAGAAAACTCCGGTCTGAATAAGTGGCTGATTCAAATTCTTCATGGATTTAAATATTTAGTAAGTACTAATCAAATTAAAAACCTAAAAAAAAATATTTTCTCTTCGATCAATATACTTACATCAAACCAAATTAAATCTGGAATAGCCGCTGCATTTACTCAATCAGTGAGAGAGCCTTTGGCTGTAGTATTGATAATAAGTATAATTTATTTCCAATTAGTAATTTATGAGCTAAGTCTTGAACCAATTTTAGTTTCTATAGCTTTATTTTATCGTGCGTTAAATTCCACTTTGGCAGTTCAAAGCTCTTTACAAGCGACGTTTCAACTGATTGGGAGCATGGAAATTATCGATAATGAATATCGTAATCAAACTAAGAATATTGCATATAATGCAGATTTTGATTTAATTGGTTTTAAAAATGATATCATTTTTAAAAATGTATCTTTCAAGTACAATAATGCAAAAGAAAATTGTTTAACGAACATAAACTTAAAAATTAATTCAAAATCAACAGTTGGTATAGTCGGTGAGTCAGGCTCGGGGAAAACTACCCTTGTTGATTTAATTACTTTATTAGATGAACCAAGCAGTGGACAAATTCATATTGATGGAGTTTCTTCAAAAGTGTTAAATAAAGGGGAATGGAGAAACAATATTGGGTATATTTCACAGGATACTGTGATCTTTGATGATACCATAGCAAACAATATTTCTATGTGGAATACAAATAATATTGATTTGAAACAAAGACTTATTGAGGTAGCAGAACAAGCAAATATTATAGATTTTATAAATTCTCTTCCTAACGGATTTAATACCAAAGTAGGAGACAGGGGCATTCAACTTTCAGGAGGACAAAAACAACGTATATTTATTGCTCGTGAATTATTCAGAAAGCCCTCAATTCTTATCTTAGACGAGGCTACAAGTGCACTTGATTCAAAAGCAGAAATTAAAATACAAAGTAGCATAGAAAACATCAAAGGGGAGTTTACTATAATTATAATTGCTCATCGAATATCTACAATTAAGCATGCAGACAAAATTTTTATGATTGACAAAGGCGAGTTAATTAATTCAGGAACCTTTAATGAATTAAAGAAAAAATGTGAACAGTTTAATTTATTAATTTCTAATCAAGAAGTTTAAAGTGAAAGAAAAATTTTTTCCATATGGGAAACATTACATCGATCAGGATGATATTAATGCGGTTACTAATGTTTTAAAGTATAAAAAATTAACACAAGGAGAAGAGGTAACAAAATTTGAAGAAGAAATAGCAAAATATGTTGGTTCTAAATACGCAGTTGCAGTTTCATCTTGGACTTCTGGACTTCACATATCTTGTCTAACATTAGGGGTATCAAAGGGTGATTTTGTTGTGACTAGTCCAATAACATTTGTAGCATCTTCAAATTCAGTACTTTATTGTCAGGGGACTCCAATTTTTTGTGATATTGATAATGAAACAATAAATATGTGCCCAAATAAACTAGAGCATATATTAAAAAAATTTAAAGTAAAGGCAGTAATGCCTGTTCATTTTTCTGGGGTCAGTTGTAAAATGGATGACATTAATTTTTTGTCTAAAAAATACAATTTCAAAATAATTGAAGACGCAGCTCATGCCCTAGGAGCTACTCACTCAGATGGTACTAAGGTTGGTTCTTGTAAATTTTCTGATATCGCTGGGTTTTCATTACATCCAGTAAAATCTATAGCAGCAGGCGAGGGAGGAATGATTACAACAAATAATGAAAATTATTATAAGAGACTTATTAGATTAAGAAGCCATGGCATAAATAAAAATGATGATAGATTTTTAAATCCAAATTTTGCTTTTACAAAAGGCATTTTAAATCCCTGGTATTATGAAATGCAGGAATTGGGCTATAATTACAGATTAACAGATATTCAGTCTGCTTTAGGCAGGTCACAACTAAAAAAGATACAAAATTTTATTGAAAAAAGAAAAAATTTAGCATTAGTTTATGATAAAGAATTAGAAACGGTATCTAATGTAAATCCAATTCAAAGCAATCATAGGTTAACTAGTTCACATCACCTTTATGTAGTTAGAATAAATTTTGATAAAATATCAATTTCAAGAGCAGAATTGATGGTGAAATTAAGAGATAAGGGTATATTAACGCAAGTTCACTATATTCCTATTCTTAGGAACCCATACTATAGTAAACATATTCAAAAAAATGATTCTTTTTTAAACACTAAAAATTACTTTAATGAGTGCTTGTCTTTACCACTTTACTATGAGCTTAAAGAAGATAATGTAAAATACATTGTAAAAGAGTTAGATGAAATTTTGAAAAATTAAAATAACTTTATTTTGCCCCCTCTTTTTTCTCCAATATAATTATAAATGTTAAAAAATTTAATTTTAGGAACTGCACAATTTGGATCTAATTATGGTATAAATAACAACCAAGGATTACTTCCTAAAAGCAAAATTTTTTCAATATTAGATTATGCATATGATAATAACCTAAATAAGTTAGATACAGCGGAATCTTATGGTAATTTCTATAATTTATTTAGAGAATATAATTATTTGAATCCTTCAAAACACTTTAAAGTCTTTTCAAAATTAGATGTTCAGAATTTATTAAAAAAAAATAATTTAGAAGAACATGTAATCCATTCTCTAAATTTCTTGGGGATAAAAAATTTTGAGGGATATATGATCCATGATTATAAAGTACTAATTGATTCACCAGGACTTTACAATAGGTTATTGAATTTGAAAGAAAAGGGGTTAACAAAAAAAATTGGAATTTCAACCTACAATAATTCACAAATAAAAAATATTTTAGAAAATTTCGATAAGTTTGATTTTATTCAATCGCCCTTTAATCTATTGGATAATGAAAATAAAAGAGGTGAAGTTTACAGATTATCTAATAGAAAAGGAATAAATATCTATGCTAGATCTGTGTTTTTACAAGGGTTATTTTTTAAACCATCTAAAAAGATTCCAAAAAAGCTAAGATCAATAATTCCATACATTAAGATATTAAATGAAATAAGTTTATCATCAAAATCTGATTTGGAAGCAATCGCTTTGAAATATGTTTCTAAAAAGAGATTTATAAAAAACTTTATAATTGGTATTGATAATTTAAATCAGTTAAAGAGAAATTTGAAAATATTAAATTCAAATATTCAAATTCCAGAAGATAAAATTGATAAAATTTCAGTGAAGAATCAATTATTACTTAACCCAACTAATTGGTTTAATTAGTTAAAAACTATTTTGAAAAAAGATATTATTATAATTACCCAGGCAAGAGTAGGAAGTTCGAGGCTGAGGGACAAATTATTTTTAAAGGCAGGAAGAAGAACACTATTAAATATTCATCTTAATCGTTTAAAAAAAGTAAAAAAAGCGTCACTAATTATACTATCTACTACACATGAAAAAGGAGTTAACAAGATTATTGATATAGCTAAAGAAGAAGGAATATCTTTTTTTCAAGGTTCCACAGACAATGTTTTAGATAGATTTTATAAATCGGTGAAAAAATTAAGGCCAGACTTTATAGTTAGAGTAACATCAGATTGTCCACTTATCGATCCAAATTTAATTGATGACATGATTACATTCGCAATTCAACATAATTTAGATTATATATCAAATGGATTAATAAACTATTTCCCAGACGGACAAGATGTTGAGGTAGTCAAATTTAAATCACTTCATGAGGCATGGAAAAATGCAAAATTAAAATCAGAATTAGAACATGTAACCCCTTATATAATTAACAACTCTGATTTTAAAGGGAAAACTTATTTCAAAGCAAAAAATTTTAAAATAAATTTAAAAAAAGATTACTCTAAAGTCAGAATGACAGTCGATTATTATTCCGATTTTGAAACCATTAATACGTTAATAAATAATTTAGGATTTAATAAGAATTGGATTGAATATGCTGATTTTATTTTAGAAAACAAAAAACTATTTTCTAATCAAATGCTAACAAGAAATGAGAGTTTTTATAATCAATTACTAAATGAGAAAAAAAAATATTAAAGGGACTGGACAAAAATTATATAAAAAGGCAAAAAACCTTATTCCAGGTGGTACTATGCTTCTTTCAAAAAGACCTGAAATGTTTTTACCTGACCTCTGGCCATCTTACTATTCAAAAGCAAAAAAACAATATGTATGGGACCTAGATAATAATAAATATTTGGATATGTCAATAATGGCTATTGGAACTAATATTTTAGGATATGCTAATAAACATGTAGACAACGCCGTAATTAAAAATATAAGGAAAAGTAACATGTCCACGTTTAATTGTCCTGAAGAGGTAAAATTAGCTGAGAAATTACTTGAGCTAGATGATTGGGCACAGATGGTAAGATTTGCTAAGACTGGAGGCGAAGCCAATGCTATTGCAATTAGGATTGCAAGAGCAAGCTCTGGAAAATCAAAAGTTGCTATATGCGGTTATCATGGTTGGCATGACTGGTATTTATCTCTTAATCACACAAAAGACAATGAACTAGAAAATCATCTTCTTCCAAATTTATCTATTAGTGGAGTACCCAGTGAATTAAAAAATACTAATTATTCATTTCTCTACAATGATTTCAATTCTTTCAAGAAGTTAATTGATAAACATGATATAGGGACAGTTAAAATGGAGGTTGAAAGATCAAATCCTCCCAAGGATAATTTTTTAGAAAGGATAAGAGAAACATGTACAAAAAAAGGAATTGTTTTAATATTTGATGAATGTACTTCTGGATTTAGGCAAACTAGTTCAGGACTATATAAAAAGTATAATGTAATTCCAGATATGGTAATTTATGGGAAGGCTTTAGGTAATGGTTATCCAATTACAGCAATTTTGGGGAAAAAAGAAGTGATGGAGTCAGCTCAAAAGACATTCATAAGTAGTACATTTTGGACTGAACGTTCTGGAGTAACAGCAGCATTAGAAACTCTCAAAATCATGAAATCAGAAAAATCATGGGAAATAATAACTGAAATTGGTAAAAAATTCCAAAAAGGATTAAAGGATTGTGCCAAAAATAATAAGATAAGTTTATCTATAAACGGAATACCTGCATTAACATCATTCAATATAAATTCAAAATCAAAACAACTATATAAAACATTAATAACTAAAAAGTTGCTTGATAAAAATATACTTGCAAGTAATTTATTTTACCCTTGTATTTATCACAAAAATTCTGATTTAAAAAGATTTTTTGATTGTTTAGACGATGTTTTCTCAAAGATTTATTTTTTTGAAAACGGAAGAGATAATATAGAAAATTATCTAAATTCACCTATTGCACACGATTCATTTAAAAGGTTAAATTAGTGACCTTCTATTTTTTAACACAAGTTTCAAAAAAAGTTGGTTTAGGCCACTTCAGAAGGACAAAAGCTTTATATACTAATTTTATTTTAAAAAATAAAAAATTAATAATAGACCATGATGTTAATGACCATTATTATAAAACAATTTTTAATAATCATATTATATATAAACAGAATTTTTTTTCAAATATAAATGATAGTGATTATGTATTTATTGATGTTTACGATTTTAAAAAATACAGTCCTCATATATTAAATTTTAATAAAATTATTTTGCTTCTAGATAATGACTTTGATTTAAAGAACAACCCTTTTTTTGCAATAATTATCCCTACTAACTACAAAGTTAATTTGTCAAACATCAATGATAAATCAAGGATTTTTATGGGTGAAAAATTAATCCTTTTAAATAAGAAATTGTATGACTTCAAATATACTAGGAATATACAAAATTTAAATAAGGGGGCTATATCTATAGGAGGTTCTGATTCATTTCTAGATATACTTATTAAACTAAAAAAATTATGTGATGATTTCTCTTTTAAAATAACTGTAATTTCAAATAATGAAGATCATGGAGATGTCTTTTTTAAAGATACCAGCAAGTACTATGAAAATATAACTTCATATGACTTCATAATATGCTCTTCAGGACAAACTTTATACGAATGCTTATATTTAGGGCTAGTTACTCTACCGATTGCTCTTACTGAAAATCAAAACAAAAACTTAAATGATCTCAAAAAAAGAGACATTATCAAATATAATTTAAATAAAAATTTCACTCACAATAGACAAGTTTTTTCAGATTTTTTAAATTATTACAAATGTTCAGATAATCTAAAGACATATATTGAAAAAACAGAGAATTTTATAGATTTAAATGGTATCAATAGAGTCAATAAAATTATTTATAATTTAATAAGTGATAAAAAAAATTAAACATCATTATAAAAAAGCCTTTTCCAAATTTGGAGCAACTAGCAGGGGTGTTGATTGGAAGGATAACTTTTCTAGTAACCTAAGACATAAAATCTTTTTGGATAACTTAATTAAAAACATAGAATCTAAACCGATTACCTTATTAGACGTTGGTTGTGGATATGGCGCATTTTATGAATATATAAAAGAGTCTCACATAAGAAGTATTGACTATAAAGGGATAGATTTAGTTAATGAAATGATAAATTATGCAATAGAAAATAATAGTGATGAAAAGTTTCGAGTAGCTGATTTTTTAAGTTTAGATTCAAACACAAAATACGATTTTTTGGTACTGAACGGGATGCTAACTCAAAAATTTGAATTTGATGACAAAATAATGAACAATTTTTTTGATGAAATCTTAAAAAAAATAAATCAAATATGCTTGAAAGGTTATTGTTTTAACGTCCTTAGCGAAAATGTTGATTTTAAAAACCCCCAAAATTTTTATCTAAGTGCAAATCAGATAAAGAAAAAAATAAATTCGTTCTCGAATAAAAAGATAATTAGTATTGAAGAGAAAAAATTATTCGAGACATTTTACTTTGTAATTAAATGAAGTTTTGCGTAATATCATCTTCTGGAGGTAGTTCATTAAAAAGTTATTTAAATTTATCAAGTACAAATAGTAAAATTTTATTGATTACAGACAGACTCTGCGGTAGCGAGGAATTAAAAAATAAAAAACAAATTTATCATAAAAGGATTAATTCAAATGATATAAATATTTTTTGTGAAAAAGTGATTTTTGAAATCGAAAAGTTTGGAGGAGTTGATTTTGTTCTTCTCTTTTTTACAAAACTTATTGCTAAACAGATTTATTCAAAATATCTTACATTTAATTTACACTCGTCTTTATTACCTTCTTTTCCAGGATTCAATTCTATTTTAAAAGCATTTGAAAATCAGAATAAATATATAGGCGTTACGCTACATTTAGTTGATTCCTCTAAAGATAATGGAAAGATTATAGCACAAACAATTGTGCCAACACAAGAATTTTCACTAAATGATTTAAAAATATTGAGTTTTATACAAAATGTTATTCTAATATTCATTTTAGAAGAATTAGTAACAAAATATGATTTTAATATTGGAAGGCAAATTGCTGAATCTGGTGTATCATATTCAGTTTCTCCAGCAATATCTGAAATCAATAATTTAGAAAAATTAAATCTGTTCATAAGAAAAAAATTATCAAATGAATCAAAAAATTTGTGCAATAATGCAGCCAACATTTTTGCCTTGGACAGGGTATTTTAAATTAATTGACTTAGTTGATTATTTTATTTTTTTAGATGATGTTCAATTAGTAAAGAGGTCTTTCCATGTTCGAAATAAAATTAAAAATAATGATAAAGAACTATTAATTTCAATACCAGTCAATGCTAGCAGAAACTCTTTGATTATGTCAACTAAAATAGATGGGGATAAATGGAAAAAAAAGCATCTTAATACTTTATTTCATTCTTATAAAAAAGCTGAATATTTTGAAAATATTTATGAATTCATACGACAACTATATTTTAAAAATCATATTTATTTATCTGAAATTAACTTTGATATAATTACAGCGATTTGTAAAAAATTGAAAATAAATTCAAGATTTTTGAGATCTTCTGATATATCTACAACCAACTTAAGAAAAGAATTCAAATTAGTAGATATTTGTAAAAAGCTGAACGTTAGTAGCTATTTATCACCAATAAAATCCTCAGAATATATTGAAAAAGACAACACAAATTTATTTTTAAAAAATGAAATAAAATTATTTTATTTTGAGTACGAACCAAAAACTTATCAACAGACAGGAAATCAATTTATTAGTCATTTAAGTATCATTGACCTGTTATTTAATTGTGGATTTGAAAAATCAGCATTTATTATAAAAAGAGGGAAATCAAAAATTGATGTTTATGAAAAATTCAATAAATCAATTTAAAATAAACAAAAGAATAATTGATTCTAATAATTATCCTTACATAGTTGCAGAAATAAGTGGAAATCATTCACAAAGTTTAAATAAAACTTTTAAAATATTAGAAATTTTATCAGATATAGGAGTAGATGCAGTAAAACTCCAGTCATACCAACCTGAAGATATAACTCTTCCAGGGTTATATAAGATAACTGATAAGAACTCCTTATGGTATGGAAGAGATTTATATGAATTATTTGCCGAAGGGACATTGAGTTATGATTTACAAGAAAAGATAATTGAAAAGTCAAGAAACCTGGGGCTTGAGATATTCAGCTCACCATTTAGTGAAAAAAATGTTGAATTTCTAATGGATCAAAAAATAAATGTATTCAAAATAGCATCATTTGAATTAAATCATTTGCCTTTACTTAAAAAAGTAGCTAAAACAAAAAAACCAGTTATTATTTCAACAGGGGTGTCAGATTATACGCAAATTAAGAAAGCTATTCAGTTTTTAAATGATAATGGTTGTTATAAAATAATGATTTTAAAGACAACAAGTAGTTATCCTTCAGATCCAAAAAATTCAAATTTAAAAACATTAAAAAGATTAAAAAAGGATTTTGATTTACCTGTTGGAATATCAGACCATACACCTGGAATTGGAACTGCACTTGCATCTATTGGTTTAGGGGCATGTTTAATAGAAAAACACTTTACGTTAGATAAAAATGATGGTGCTCTAGACAGCCTCTTTTCATTAGAACCAAATGAATTTAAAAGTTTAGTTGATGAGTCAAAAAGGGCTTTTGAATCAATTGGAACTGTAAATTTTGATATAAATGAAAAAAATTTACTCTACAAAAGATCTATTTATACTTCCGAAAAGATTAGTAAAGGCCAAAGTTTAACTCAAAATAATATCCAGGTTTTAAGACCTTACAAAGGTATTGACGCTAACTTTTATTTTGATTTGATTGGCAAAATCGTAAATCAAGATATTAATGCAAATCAGCCACTTAAAATGGAGCATTTAAAATAAAACTAAAATGAAAAAAAAAGTAATAAAAGATAAACTAGGCTACATTAAAGTTAAAGAGAATCCTTCAAAACAAGAATTAAAAAATTACTATGAAAAAAAATATTACAATCAAGAAAAAAATTACAAAAAAAAATATTCAATTGAAGAAATTAATTACATAAAAAACAAATTAAATCAAAAATATATCCTTGTCAAAAATAACTTAGGTGATAATAAGAAAAAACTTCTTGAACTTGGTTCAGGAGAAGGATGGGTATTGGATAAATTCAATAAAAATGGTTTCGAAGTTGTAGGTATTGATTACAGTAATGTTGGTTGCAAAAATCAGAACCCACATATTTTGGATAAAATGATCACAGGGGATTTAGAAGATTATATTTACAATTTTGATGAAAATTCTTTTGATATCATATGGTTAGAAAATGTTCTAGAACATGTTTTAGAACCAAAAAAACTAATTAAAAATCTATTTAAAATACTAAAAAAAGAAGGACTAATTGCTGTTGTAGTTCCAAATGATTTTTCAATTGTACAGAAAGATTTAATTAAAAGAGATAAATTAAAAAATAATGAGTACTGGGTTTCACCACCTGATCATTTATCTTATTTCAATAAGGATTCATTAGTAAACATATTTAGTAATTATAAATTTAAATTATTGGATATGATTTCAGACTTTCCAATTGACTTAGAACTTTATTCAGAGTCTACAAATTATATCGATAATCCTAAACTAGGATCTAAAGCTCATCAAAAAAGAATGGAAATAGAAAATTTATTTTCATCTATTTCAGATGAAAAAACAAATAATTTATTTAGAGCTTTTGCTGACCTAGGAATTGGGAGAGATCTTTTTGCAATTTTTAAAAAAATATAACGTATAATGGATTTAAAAAAGCACATATCTAAAATAGAAAAAAATGGTTTTACAGTAATTAAATCAGTTTTAAAACCTAAAGATGTTGAAGAATACAAAAAAATTCTAAAATTAAAATCAAATTATTCAGATCAAAATTCAAAAAAAGTTAAAAAGTTCCATAACGGTGCTGAAGTAATTTATAACCTTCAAAATAAAGATATTTTATTTTATAATCTCATCTCCCACAAAATAGTTATGAAAATTGGGAATATCTTACTTAAAAAAGGTTCTTATCTAAACGAAGAGCCATTTATTTTATGTCAGTCTACAGCAAGAAATCCTGGTCCTTTTGCAAAGCAACAACAATTACATATTGATAGTAATTTACCTGGTCTTCCTTATTGCTTTTATATGCAAGTTATGTGGATTCTAGACGATTTCAATCAGACTAGTGGAGGTACAAGATTTGTGCCAGGGAGTCACAAATTTAAAAGGTTTGCAAAAAATGAATTCAAATATTCCAACGAAGTATATCCCGACGCACCAAAAGGTTCAGTTATAATTTTTGATGGTGGAGTATGGCATGGTGGAGGAGAATCAAAAATTAATAGTGAGAGGTGGATGATAATTAACACTTACTGCAGATGGTTTTTAAAGCAAACATTTGATATGCCAAGAGGACTCCCAAATTCAATTTTTAAAAAATTAGATGATTGCCAGAAAGAATTGCTAGGATTTAAATGTGTTCCTGCAAAAAATGAATTTGAAAGAAAAACAAGGATATCTGAAGATTTTTTTAATCCTTTCAAATAAACTTTGAAATAGTAATAAATTCTTGAAAAAAACATTCCTTTTAAAAGCAGAAAAAATTTATGTGAAATCACTAAAAATTAGTGATATAACTAATTCTTATGTAAAATGGTTAAATGATAAAGAGGTAAATAAATTTCTATTAAGTGGTTCGATTATATGGAATATAAAATTAGTGGAAAGATATGTTCTTGATTCAATAAATAACCAAAATGAAATTTTATTTGGAATTTTTAAAATATCCGACGACAAGCACATTGGTAATGTAAGAATACATGACATAAATTATAGTAATTCATCTGCTTGGATAGGAATAATGATTGGAGATAAAAGTGAATGGGGTAATGGATATGGGTTAGTAATATTAAGACTAATAATAAAATTTGTGTTTAATCAATTAAAAATAAATATATTGAATGCTGCAGTTAGTAATGAAAACAAAGCATCCTTAAAAACTTTTAAAAAAGCAAAATTTAAGATTATGAAAAAATTTGAAACTAAAAAAAAATGGTTATGGATTGATGATGACTATTAATAAATAGAAACTAATAGTTTTAAATCGATGATATTAATTACGGAGTCCTTAAAATTTAAATTGATAATTATTTATAGCATAATAATTAAATCTTCAAAACTTTAAATTAATGATTAAATACATATATTTTAATACCAATGAAAATCACTGGTTTGATGTTGCGAATAAACTTTACAAAGAAAAAATTGCAGAACCAATACTATGGCTGGGAGATGATGTTCATTATAAAAAGGCATATAAAGTATTTGGGGAGAATGTTGTTAAAAGTCTTAATATGGTGCATAGGCCATATGAATTTTCAAATACAGATTATGAGGGGCAAAATCAGAAATTTATATTTTCAGAAAATTATTATAGGTCAAAAGATATATGTCTTAAAATGATGGATAGATTAGACTTATATGGTTTGTTTACAAGACTAGACAGAGAGTCTTATTTTCATAATTTGGTTATTTGGGCATTAAAAAAAATTCATGATTTAAAACCAGATGTGTTAATATGTGTTGAGTCTCCTCATGATCATCCTAAATATGTAATTTATGAAATTTGCAATTTTTTGAAGATACCTATATATAAATTTCATACTTGGACATTAGCACCTCTTCTATATTTAAAAAATATGGAATCAGATGAAACATTTAATATTAAATATGACTCACTTTCTAAGTTTAACAAAATATCTGATAAGGATATAATAAATCATATTAATAAGGTAAAGAAATCAGGAATTAAATATTCTCCTGAATTTATGAAAATTCATAAAAGAAATCAATCTTTAATAGGGCAATTGAAAAATTTATTTATATCAGATTATGGCAGGCCAACATTCTTTCGGTCGATTTACTTAGATATTAGACATAATACAGGTAGACTTTTGAAAAGAAGATACAATCCAATAAATCCTCATTATTTAGGATTTTTTTTAAGAAAAAGAATAATGTTCTTTAGAAGAAAAAATTTAAATAAAGCTGCATCTATTGTTACATCCAAAAGAGATTTGTCAAAGGAGTATGTTTTTTTCCCACTTCATTTTGAACCTGAGAGAACAAGTAACCCTGATGGCAGAGAGTTTCACGACCATTTTATTGTAATTTCTAAATTAAGAGAGTTAATACCTTCTCAAGTTGCTATTTATGTTAAGGAGCACCCGAATCAATTAAGGTCTTACATTAAAAAAGGTGTAAATGGTAGAAGCCCACTTTTTTATAAGTTAGTTAATAATATAAAAAACGTTCATTTTTTAGATCACTCTTATGATCAAATAGAATTGATAAAAAAATCAAAATTTGTGATTACAATCACTGGAACTGTTGCGCTTGAAGCAGCAATTCTTGGTAAAAAATCATTAATATTTGGTTCGACTTATTATGATGGATGTCCAAATATTTTTAAATGGAACAAAAAATTTAACTATAATAAATTTATAAATTATAAGGTTAAGAGCTCTAAAGCTGTTGAAGAATTTTTATTACAAAAAAAACATAAAACTTGTGTTCCAGGTTTTCAAAATGGTAGTTGCAGATCGTATTTTAAAGATTATGATTCAAAAGATTTTAATAAATTTCAAAATGAAAAAATTTTTCTCTTGTTAAAAGAGTTTTTTAAATCATTGAAATCAAAATAATATCCATTGAAAGAGAAAACTGGAGCAATTATATTTTCTAGAATGAATTCTTCAAGGCTACCTGGAAAAGCTTTGCTTCCGATTAAAAATAATAAAAGCTTAATTGAAATTATTATAGAAAGGGCAAAAAAAATTAATGGAATTGATCACATTTGTGTAGCCACATCAAAGAAAGAGTCAGACGACATTTTAGTTTCAAAAATGAATGAACTTGGCGTATCTATTTTCAGAGGTAGTTTGAATGATGTTCTTAATAGGGCATTAGAAGCATCAACTAAGTTTTCTTATAGTAGCTTTCTTCGTATATGTGGAGACAGACCATTATTTGATCCTAATATTTACAGTCAATTAGTAAATATTCATAAGCAAAATAAAAATGATTTAACAACTAATATCTTTCCTAGAACAGTCCCAGCAGGACTTTCAGGCGAAGTTATTAATTTTAAAGTATTAAGAAAAATAGCTAAAAGAATATCAACGTCAATTGAAAAAGAACATATAACAAAACACATTTATGAAAATCATAAAAATTATTTGATTCAAAATGTAAATCAAAAAAGTGATGTCATACCAATAAAATATAAGTTAACACTTGATGATAAATTTGATTATGAAAAAATTACATGGATTTACAATAATTTAGATAACAATGAGATTTATGATTTAAATAAAATAATGGCATTAAATATTAAATGGACAAAAAATAAAAACAAAATATAATGATTATACTTGGGATTCATGATGGGCACAATTCAAGTGCAGCTTTAGTTATTGACGGAAAACTAATTTGTTCTTTGGCTGAGGAGAGATTTTCTAGAATAAAAAATCATTTTGGATATCCTAAAAAAGCTATTAATGCAGCATTGAATTATGCAGGGATAAAGTCTAAACAAATTGATAAAATTGCATTATCATCAAAAAATATTAAACCAGCATATTTTTATGTATCTAGAAATTCCAAGCTTTCAGTAAAAGATTATCTAAGAGAGCAAAACGAGTATTGGTATCCAAAATTGTATGAAAATAAAAATCCAAATTATTTAGATGTTTTTAAAGATAAAATTGATCTAGATAATTTTCCTTATGATAATTCTTTAATAAAAGATGAAAATGATTGGCAAGGAATGTGGAAAGCTAGAAAAAAATATATATCACAAAATTTAGGAATAGAAGAAGATAAATTGAATTACCATGATCATCACAAATGCCATGCATTTTATGGTTATATGTTATGCCCAAATAAAAAAATTCCATTACTTATTTATACAATGGATGGATTTGGAGATGGTGCTAATGGAACAGTTTCTATTGCATTTCCTGGTAAAAAAGTTGAAGAAATTTCAAGATCTTCGAACTGTAACATTGGAAGAATATATAGATATGCAACTCTACTTCTTGGAATGAAGCCAGCTGAACATGAATACAAATTAATGGGTTTAGCAGCATACAATAGTGATAAATATGGCAATGATGCCTACAAGGTATATGCAGACACTTTAAAAGTGGATGGTCTCAAATTCTCATACAAACACCAACCACAGGATCATTTTTTTTATTTTAAAGAAAAACTGGATGGAGAAAGATTTGATGCTATAGCATATGGTGTACAAAAGCGAACAGAAGAATTATTAACAGTATGGATATCAAATGGAATAAATCAAACTGGTATAAAAAATGTTGTAATGTCTGGTGGTGTTGCCCAGAATATAAAAGCCAATCAAAAAATTACAGAACTTAATAAATTAGAGCAACTTTTTATTCCACCAGGACCTAGCGACGAGTCAATATCTATAGGTGCTGCATTTTTGGAATACCAAAAAACAAATGATATTACAAATGAAAATACTATCTCCAATGCTTATATGGGTCTTTCTTTTTCTGAAGAAGAGATCAAAAAAGCAATTAAAAATAATGCTAATGAGGATTGGGATATAAGGAAGGCAAACAATAATGAGATAGCAAAACATCTTGCAAACGGAGATATTATAGCAAGATTTGGAGCTGACCAAATGGAATTTGGTGCTCGTGCATTGGGGAATCGTTCAATTGTTGCGGATCCTAGAAATCTTCAAACGTTACATAAAATCAATAAGTATGTTAAAATGAGAGATTTTTGGATGCCCTTTGCGCCAAGTATCATCGAGGAAAGAATGCATGATTACATTGATAATGAAAAGCTAATTGAAGGAAGATTCATGGCTGTAGGATTTAATACGACAGATCTTGCTAAAGAAGAAATTCCAGCTGGAATTCATCCTTTCGATAAGACAGCAAGACCACAAATCGTAACTCAAAAAGACAACCCTGGATATCATTCTCTTATAAAAGCTTTTGAGAAATTAACAGGTATTGGTGCCTTACTGAATACTTCTTTTAATATTCATGGAGAACCTATTGTAGGAACACCTTTAGATGCTATTGACACATTTAAGAGAAGTGGAATCCAACATTTACTTCTAGGAGATTGGTTGTTAAGTAAAATAAAATGTTAGAGTCTATTAGAAATTCTAATGATTCAGTTTGGGGTGGTAAAAATGGCCCACTTTTAATTGCTGAAATCGGAGGAAATCATGAAGGAGATTTTGATAAGGCAAAGCACTATCTTGATTTAGCTATTAAATCAGGAGCTGATTGTATAAAGTTTCAACTTTATACAGGTGATACTTTAGTGAATAAAAAGTTGAGTCCAGACCGAAATCAACATTTTAAAAAATTTGAGCTTTCAAAAGACCAACATATTGAACTTGCACAAAAATGTTTGGCTAAAGGAGTTAAGTATGGTGCTTCTGTTTGGGATGTAAAAATGTTAGAATGGATAGATCCCTATTTAACATTTTATAAAATTGGTTCGGGAGACATGACCTGTTGGCCTTTGATTGAAGAGTTTGCCAAAAGAGAAAAACCTATATTATTATCAACAGGATTATCGAGTTTTGAGGAAATTGCTGATACAATAAGATTTATTCGTTCTGTTAATAAATACTATGAAAATCAGGGGAAGATATGTGTATTACAGTGTACTTCGATGTACCCAATTCTTAAATCTGACGCAAATATAAGTGTATTAAAATCTTTAAAAGCAATCCCTAATATTGATGTTGGTTATTCGGATCATACAGAAGGGGATGAGGCATTACACACTGCATTTATACATGGAGCATCTGTTTTAGAATTCCATTTTACAGATAGTAGAGAAAACAAAGAGTTTCGTGACCATAAAATATCTTTAACTTTACAAGAAGTAGAGCAGTTAATCATAAAAATAAATAATACTAACTTACTTTTAGGAAAAGAGGAAAAAAAATTACTACCTGTAGAAAAAGCTAACAATCATCACATTTCATTCAGAAGAGGTATTTATCCAAAAAATAAGATAAAAAAAGGCACAAAAATAAAAGCCAAAGATTTGATTTATTTAAGGCCTCTAATAGGGACTGATGCTCGTGATTATAAAAAAGTTATAGGTTCAACAGCATTGAAAGACATAGAACCTTTTGAAACACTTCTTATTAATAATAATTATTCTTAATAATTGATTTTAAAGTAGTACGAAAATATAACCCAAATTAAAAAGGAATTTTGATAGATAAAAAAAACCCTCCACTTGTTACTGTTTATGTCCCTTCTAGAAATTATGGGAAATATGCAGAGAAAGCAATTAAGAGTGTCATAAATCAGGTTTATAATAATTGGGAACTAATTCTTATAGATGAAGGATCTCAAGATTCTACCCTTTCCATTTTTAATTATTACAAAGAAAAATACGACAAAAAAATTAGTGTTCTTAGCAATGATAAACCTGTTGGCCTTCAAAAGATTGCAAATAATGTTTTGAGTCTTGCTAAAGGGAAGTATATGATCCGTTTAGATGCTGATGATTGGTTGCATGAGTTTGCTTTAGAGGTATTGGTACACAAACTCGAGAACTCCCCTAAAGCGGGGATAGTATTTCCTAATTTTTTCTATACAAATGAAAAAGGAAAGGTTATTGGTACTGAAAGCCGACAATTTAATTCAAAAATTGATCTTAGTTCTCAATTACCCCCACACGGAGCCTGTACAATGTTTGAGACAAAAGCACTTAGGATAGCAGGGGGTTACACAGAGTCAGTGAATGCTCAAGATGGATGGGATTTATGGTTAAAGTTATATACTAAAATAGGTGCAATTGGAGTAGATCTTCCACTATTTTATTATCGTCAACATGGGACCTCTTTGAGTAGAGATAATTCCCGTTTGCTTAAGGCGAGAACACGAATTATTAAAGAAATCGGCAGTCAATTAAGTGGAGATTACAAACCGGTAATAGTTGGAATAATTCCGGTAAAGAAATCTTATCCTAATTTTAAAAATATACCATTTTATAAGATTAATGATAAAACTATTTTAGAAAATGCATTAAATAGTAGTTATCAATCAAAATATATTAATGAAATAATTGTATCGTCGAGTTCAGATAAAGTTCTTAACTACGCTCAAGAACTTGAAAACAATAAAAAAGTCTCTAGTCATCTTAGATATAAAAGACAAAACGAAAAAAAAACTCGTAACATCCCAATAATTGATATTTTGAAATCTTCTGCTAAGGCATATTTTGATATAAATAATAGATATCCTGATATTTTAATTTATTTGAGTTTGCATTCAATAAAAAGAAATGGGGAACATATAGATAAAGCTATAGATATGTTAAAACTCTCAAAGTCAGATAGTGTAGTTTCAGTAATAGAAGAAAGAGATCCTGTTTTTAAATATAATGGGTATGGACTAGATTTAATTAATCCGGGAAGATTTAAAAAATTAGTTTATGATAATGAAAGATTATATAGATTTAATGGAAGTATTATTGCTACTTGGTGGGACACCATAAAAGAGAATAAATTATTTGGTGAAAAAACGACTTTCATAGAAATGTCAGTTGAGGACAGCTTTCAAGTAAACGAATTTGATAATAAAAAAATAATTATTTAAATATATAATAAAAAACATGAATTCTAATCGACCAATTTTAATGGATTGTACACTTCGTGATGGAAGTTATGAAATAGATTTTCAATTTAATTATGAAGACACTTATAAAATTTCAAAAGCGTTAAGCGAATGTAATATCAAATATATCGAAGTTGGACACGGAATTGGATTAGGAGCGAGTGATAAAGGTTTTGGAGATGGTAGTTTTTTTGACCTATTTACAAAATCAGATAATTCAGTTGTATTAATGTTAGGAATAAATTATAATGGATGTACTATATACCATCACTTTGACCAAAAATTATCTGCTAAGGGTCGTTTTTTGAAAAAATTTACAGCAAAAGTAAAATTAGATGATAAAACCTTTTCTTTGAATTATGATTCATATGTAAAAGATAAAAACTTCTATAATTCAAAAACTAATTGCTTAGCAAGATTCGATTCTGCATTAAGTTCATTAAAAATTCATGAGAGACTAAATTTTGGGAATAGTTCAATAGTGAAAATTGAAACAAATTTTTTTTTTAATTATTATAAAGCTGCTTTAAACGTAAATCAAGATTATTTTCTTTTATCAACTAAAAACCAATGGGAAGAATACTATTTAAGAAATAATAGTAAACTAATGGATAATGATTTAGATAATGAAATGGTAAAAAAACTTAAAATAGAATCAGAAAGTGGATCTAATTAGATTTTGTAAAGATTTATACAAATTCCCTAGAAGTATTACAGGAAAGGGAATTAAAGATACTTTAATTTATATTAAAAAAATAATTCCAATAGAAATAAAAAAGGTTAAATCAGGCACCAAAGCTTTTGATTGGATAGTTCCTCCGGAATGGAATATTAAATCTGGATATATAATTGATTTAAATTCTAACAAAAAAATTATAGACTTTAAAAATCATAACCTTCATGTTGTTAGTTATTCTGAACCAGTTAATAAAGTGATGAATTTTAATCAATTAGAACAAAATTTATATTATATAAAAGAGATACCCCACGCAATACCCTATGTTACCTCATATTATTCAAGAAGATGGGGTTTCTGTTTAGCATATAATGATTTTAAAAAAATAAATAAAAAGTCAAAGTTTAAGGTTGTCATTGATTCAGTTTTAAATGATTCAGGTGAATTAAATTATGGAGAAATTTATATTAAAGGTGAAAGTGAAAAAGAAATTTTTTTATCAACTTATATTTGTCATCCTCAAATGGTAAATAATGAATTATCAGGGCCAGCTGTTTTAACTCATATTGTTAAAAAGTTATTAAGTAATAACAATTATTTCAGTTATAGAGTAATTTTTATACCAGAAACAATTGGTTCTATAGTTTATTTAAGTAAAAATCTCGATCATTTAAAAAAAAATGTAATAGCAGGATTTAATGTTACTTGTGTTGGTGATAACAGAATGTGGGGTTTCGTTCCAACTAGATATGGTAATTCAATATCAGATAAAGTAGCGCTTTATGTCTTAAAGAAATATATTGGTGATTTTAAAAAATTTTCGTGGTTAGACAGAGGGAGTGATGAAAGACAATTTTGTTCCCCAGGTATTGATCTTCCTATATGTTGTATTACACGCTCTAAATGGGATGAATATCCTGAATACCATACCTCTGATGATAATTTTGATTTAGTTACTAATAAGTCATTAAACGAATCACTAGAAATTTATTTAAAATGTATAGATGTTATTGAGAAGGAAAAAATTTTATTTCCAATAGTTACTGTTATGTGTGAGCCTCAGTTAGGTAAGAGAGGATTACAACACACTATCAAAACATCAACTACATCTAGAGAATATAGAAGTTTAAAAAATTTTATATCATATTGTGATGGGACAAATACTATAGATGAAATAGCTGTATTAGTAAATATAAGTCGTGAAAAGGCAACTTCGTTTTATAATATATTAAGGGAAAATAAATTAGTTAGAAATTTTATTAGGTAATAAACCTAAATGTGCCATTATATCTCAAAATGTTAAATAAATTTAAAAATTCAAAATATATTTTAAGACTAGATGATGCATCCCATTTTTCTGATTTATATAAATGGTCTTTAATTGAAAACATCTTAGAAAAAAATAATATAAGACCACTTGTTGCTGTTATACCAAAAAATGAAGACAATAAACTTTTTTTTAATAAAAAAAATAAAAACTTTTGGAATGATATAAAAAGATGGAAAAATAAGGGATGGACAATAGGGATGCATGGATATAAACATATATATCATAAAGTCAAAAGAAGGAAAAATATTTTTCCATTTTATAATCGAAGTGAGTTTTCACAATTACCAATTAAAGAACAAAGAGATAAAATAAAAAAATCATTTTCTTTATTTAAAAAAAATAAAATTATTCCAAATGTATGGATTGCTCCTAGCCATTGTTTTGATTACAATACCCTGAAAGCACTCGAAATGGAAACACCAATTAGAATAATAAGTGACGGGTTTTATTTATCTCCTCATTTTGAAAAAGGATTTGTATTTATTCCCCAACAACTTTGGAAGTTAAAGCAAAAATATTTTGGTTTGTGGACAATCTGTCTTCATCCAGATTCTATGAGTATAGATGAAATAAAAAAATTTTCCGAAGATCTTAATAAATTTTCTACTAAAAATCACTTTGTTCAAATAGAAGAAATAAACCATGCAAAAATCAGGAATAAATATTTTAATGTCATTTATTCTAAATTATTATGGTTTAAGTATGAATTAAATTATTTTTTAAGAAATGGTTAAAAAATTTATTGAAAAATCAATAGAAAATAATTTTTCACATGTTTTTTTAGTAGTTAATCCTCTAAACGTGATTGTTACAAAGCTAATTATCGATCAATTTGGATTAAAGTCAAATGAAGTTTTAATTGTAACATTTAGAAATGTAAAAACATCACTACTAGATTATAAAACGATACACACAAAAAATAGAAAATTTGATGGGATTATGAGAAAAATATTTTTTTTAAATCCAAATGCAAAAACAATTCTAAATAACATAGATGATAAATTTATTTTATATGCTTCTTGGGCTTTTAGAGAAGTTAATTATTTATTAAAATCTTCGAAATGTGGAGGGCATATATATATAGAAGAGGGTCAAGGAAGTTATATAAATAATGAAAAATTTGACTATTCTAAATTATCATTATACACAAAAATAAAAAATCATTTTAAAAATCGAATAAATAATGAAAAAGGGCCAAAATATACATTTAGAAGTGATACAAATGGTTTTATAGCTTTGTACCCTGAGAGTTTTCCAAGTATAGAAGCAAAAAATAAATTTTTTCTGAAAAATTTTAAATCACTAAAAAAAATATATAAACCAAGAACAATAGGTATTAAAAATATAGCATTAACTTGTGCAGAAAGAAGACTATTGAACAATGATTGGGAAGCGATGTTATTAAAATTAATAAAAACACTACCTAATGGAGGGTTAATTAAGTTGCACCCATCATTTTTTGTTTCTGAAGAGAAAATTGATAAAATCAAATTTTTTTTGGCTCACAAGACAAATGACCTTGTGAAACTTTGTTCTAATGATATAATTCTTGAGCTTGAAATGCTATTTGAAAAAAAAACTTTTTATGGACCACAAACCTCTTTATTATTTTATGCGAAACATTTTGGTTCTAATTTTGTGTCAATTAATCTTTATTAATTTCCTCAAATAATGAAAAAAGTTCTTGTAACAGGCGCAGATGGATTTATTGGATCGCATCTAGTAGAAAGACTTATAAATAGAGGTTATAAAGTTCGTGCAATGGTTCTTTATAATTCTTTTAATTCATGGGGATGGTTAGATAGTCTTGATCCGCAAATTATAGATTCTATTGAAATATTAAGCGGTGACATTAGAGATCCTTTTTCTGTTAATAAAGCAGTTAAAGGGTGTGATTGTGTTATTCATTTAGCAGCATTAATTGCTATTCCATACTCATATAATTCTCCCAAGTCATATTTAGAGACAAATATTGATGGGACACTTAACATCCTTCAAGCAGTAAAGGAAAATAAGTGTTCTAAAATGGTCCATATTTCAACAAGCGAAGTCTATGGTACTGCACAATATGTGCCTATTGATGAAAGTCATCCCAAAATAGGTCAATCACCTTATTCAGCAACTAAAATTGCTGCAGATCAATTGGTTATTTCATTTAATAAATCATATGATTTACCAGTAAGTATTGTAAGACCTTTTAATACTTATGGACCTAGACAATCTAATCGGGCTGTAATCCCAACAATTATAACGCAAATACTAAATGGTAAAAAAACTGTTCACCTCGGTAATATTAAAGCAACTAGAGATTTTTCTTATGTACAAGATACAGTTGAGGGAATAATTGCTGGAATGAATTCCAACCTAAATATTGGAAAAATAGTAAATCTTGGTGCAGGATTTGAAATTTCAATTGAGAAAACAGTAAAATTAATTGCAGATATTTTAAATAAAAAAATAAATATTGTCAATGACAATAAAAGATATAGACCAAAAGAAAGTGAGGTAAATCGTTTATTTTCTGATAATACTCAAGCAAAAAAACTACTTAAGTGGTCACCAGTCTATTCTGGAGAAAACGGATTTAGACTTGGATTAGAAAAAACATTAGATTGGTTTTCTGATAAGAAAAACATGATATACTATAAATCAGGAATTTATAATCAATAAAAAATGATAATTGATAAAAGGGCAATCATCTTGTGTGGTGGTTTAGGAACCCGGTTGAAGCCATACACAGTAGCTTTACCTAAGCCCCTAATGCCTGTTGGTGAGTACCCAATAATTGAGGTAATTATTCGACAATTAAAAAGTTTTGGTTTTCATAGAATAACATTAGCTGTTAATCATCAAGCTGAGATATTTAAAGCTTTTTTTGGTAATGGCGAGAAATGGGATATAAAAATTGATTATGCTTTAGAACAAAAAGCTTTAGGGACCATGGGTCCGCTTAGTTTAATTCAAGATTTAGATGAAAATTTTCTAGTAATGAATGGAGATGTTTTAGCTGATTTAGATTTTAATAAATTTTTTAAAACTCACTTAAATTCAAAATCAATATTTTCAATTTCATCTTTTAAAAGAAAACAACTAGTTGATTTTGGAGTTCTTGAAAAATCAAAAAATTCTTATTTAAAAGGATTCACTGAAAAACCTGAATACAACTTTGAAGTAAGTATGGGAATCTATATGATAAATAAAAAAGTTTTGAAATATATTCCAAGTCAATCTTTTTTTGGTTTTGACAATTTAATGTTGAGATTATTACAGAATAACGAAAAAATAAAATTAATCGAACATAAAGGCATTTGGTTAGATATAGGCCGCCCTGACGATTATATGTTGGCTACAAAAATTTATAACGAAAATAAAAATAAGTTTATTAAGCAATAATGAAAATACTTATTTCTGGTGCAAGTGGGTTTGTTGGAAAACATTTGACTTCTGAATTAGACAAAACTGATTTTGAAATTTTTGATAGAAGTAAAAAAAAAATAAATGAATTAAACTCCTGGGTCAAATATGGTAAAAAAGATATTTTAATTTTTTTATCTGGAAAAACAAGTATTTCAGAAAGCTGGGAAAATCCCTATAAAACATATAATGCAAATACAAAAGCACTTCATATAGCTTTAGAATATTGCCTAAAATTTAAAGTTAAATTGATTTTTTTCAGCTCATTCATTTATAAAATAAATGAATTTGGTGTCTATAAAGAGACCGATGAAACTAAACCCTACAATCCATATGCTTTATCTAAAATTTCTTCAGAAAATCTTATAAAGTTTTATGTTTCTAATTTTAAGCTGGATGCTGTTATTCTAAGACCCTTTAACATATACGGTCCTGGACAAAAGAATTCATTTATAATTTCTCATATTTTTCACCAGTTGCAGAAGGGAAATACAATCCATTTAAAGTCAACCGAACCAGTAAGAGATTACATATTTGTTAAAGATGTAATTAAAGCACTGATTTTAGTAATAAAAAAACCTTTTTATGGATTAAAGATTTATAATTTGTCAACTGGAAAAGGAACCTCTGTTAATGAATTAGTTGAATTAATATCAAAAATAACTAAGAAGAAATTGTATGTTAAGTTGTTAGAAGAAAATGAAAAAATAAATGTAAATAAAGCAGTTGGAGATAATTCCACATTTAAAAAAGACTATGGTTGGGAACCTTCATTTAGTTTGAAAAAAGGACTTAAAATTTGTAAAGATTATTATTTGAAAAAATGAATCTAATTGTAATAAACACGAATTATCCTTCAAAGAAAAATAACGCTGAATACAATCTATTAAATGAACAATTAAAAGCCATAGAAGGAAATTTCGAGAAAATATTTTTGATTCCAACTGGGGAAGTATACTGTATTCCAAAAAAACTTCAAAATAGTTATAAAATATTCAAGGATTTTAGAAGTTTTCAAAAACTTAATTTATTCTCATTTTCAATTTATTTTTTATCTCATTTTAAATATTTATTGAAAGACGTTTTAGGCAGTACATTAAATAAGTTTCTAAAAAAAATCAGTATTTCATTAGCTTCTTACACAAAAGCAATTTACTTTTTTACTTATCTAAAACAACTTTCGTCAAAAAATAATATTGATCTTTCAAAATCATTGATTTATTCTTTTTGGTTTGATGATTTTACATTTGGAGCCCTTTTAATTAAAAATCAATTTCCAAAGTGTAAAATTATTTCTGGAGCACATGGGTACGATTTATATCCATCTCGACGTATTGGAAATAGAATACCTTTCAGAAAAATTTCAATAACTCTAATTGATTATGTTCTAACCGACTCAGAAGAGGGAATGAAATTTTTAAAAAGAGAATATTCTAAATATAGCTCAAAAATAATTCATTTGAATTCAGGTGTTGTAGAAAAAAAAATGTTATCAAATCCCTCTAAAGATGATGCATTAAGGATAATGACACTTTCTAGACCCCATCCAATTAAGAGAATTGATTATCTATTAAAATTATTAAAAGAAATTGAAGACTATTGTGATTTTAATATTTATTATTCCCATATAGGTACTGGAGAGGAATTAAAGGATATTTATAAATTAATAAAAAAACTAAACTTCAAAAAATTTAAAATTAATTTACTTGGGGGACTAGATAATATCCAATTAAAAAATTTTTTTGAGAATAAATACATTGATGTTTTTCTTAACGTAAGTTCGTCAGAGGGCACGTCTATGGCACTTATTGAAGCGTTGAGTTATGCAATTCCAATTCTTGTTACTGATGTAGGCGGTAATAAAACAATTGGGGAATATTGTGAAACTCTTTTGCCTTTAGATTTTTCAGCTAATGATCTTTTTAAATTTTTTAAAAAAATTCATTATGACAAAGCCTACAGAGATAAGCTAGGAAAATTATCGTATTCCTACTGGTCAAAAAATCATGATTCAAAAATGACTAAGAGGGAGATTAATAAAGTTTTCAAAGAGATTGCTACTATAAAATGATTTCTATTATTCAAAATAAAAAACCTTCTTTATTTATTGTTGGGTCTTTCCCAAAAAATGCTGTTTTTGGAGGCATACAGCAGTCTTGTAAACTTATTTTAGAGTCAACCTTTTTTTCAGATATAAATATAATTCAATTTGATTCTTCTCAAATATCTAATCCCCCTCCTCCCTTTTTTATTCGTTTTATTTTAGCAGGGATAAGACTCTTTCGATTTATTTTTAAATTGATTATCAATCAACCTTTGGCAATTTTAATTTTTTGTTCAGACGGGGCAAGTGCTTTAGAAAAGGGAGTAATGGTAAGATTATCAAAAATAGCTGGAATAAAGGTATTAATATTTCCAAGGGCGGGTAACCTAATTAGTCAGGTGATGAATTTTAAAACATTCAGGGGAATGATTAAATATCTATTCAATAAAGCTGATATTTTCTTAGCGCAAGGGAATAGTTGGAAGAATTTTGCCCACTTAAACTTAGACATTTCTTCATCTAAAATTAAGCTAATACATAACTGGACAGCTACTAAGAAATTATTAGATATTGGAAGAGAAAGGGACTATACAAGAACAGAAAATATAATTAGATTTCTGTTTGTGGGCTGGCTAGAGAGAGAGAAAGGTGTTTTCGAAATATTAAATTCCATTAAAGATCTTGATAATTCAAATTTTTCATTTTCTTTTACATTTGTGGGTGATGGGAAAGCTATGAAAAAAGCCAAAGACTTTGTAGTTAAAAACCAGTTAAATGAAAAGGTATTTTTTGAAGGATGGGTGTTGAATGAAAAACTCGGAGAGTACTATAAGAATGCTGATATTTTCATATTGCCCTCATGGGCGGAAGGTATGCCAAATTCGCTAATAGAAGCATTATCATGTGGTTTAGCAACAATTGTATCTAATGTAGGTTTGATTCCAAATTATTTAACGAATAATGAAAATTCATTAATTATTCCACCAAGGGACAGTGTTAATCTTAGTAGGGCAATGAAAAAAGTAATTCTTGATAAAAATTTGAAAATAAAAATTTCACAGAATGGCTATGAAATTGCAGTTAACTACTTTAGTACTGAAAAAGGCCTTGAAAAATTATCTAAAATTATAAAAAAAACGATATCAGATGAATAACAAAACCCTTTTAATAACTGGTGGTACAGGTTCTTTTGGCAATGCTTTTCTGAGTAAAGCGATACAAACTGAAAAATTTGAAGAGATTAGAATTTTCTCTCGTGATGAAAAAAAACAAGATGATTTAAGAAATAAATTAGAAAATTCTAAAATCAAGTTTTATATCGGAGATGTTAGGGATGTAAACTCAGTTCGAAATGTAATAAAAGGAGTGGATTATATTTTTCATGCTGCAGCACTAAAACAAGTCCCATCTTGTGAATTCTTTCCTTTAGAAGCTGTTAAAACAAATATATTAGGAACAGAAAATGTTTTAACATGTGCAGCTGAAGAAGGGGTAAAAAAAGCTGTAATTTTAAGTACAGACAAAGCAGCATATCCTATAAATGCTATGGGAATGAGCAAAGCCCTGATGGAAAAAGTAATGGTAGCACAGTCAAGAAATCTAAATTCAAAAAAGACGGTATTTTGTGGTACACGGTATGGAAATGTAATGGCATCCAGAGGATCTGTTATTCCACTATTTATAGATCAAATTAAACGAGGTAAATCTTTGACTATAACTCAACCGGAAATGACACGATTTATGATGACTCTTGATCATGCTGTAGAACTTGTTTTATATGCTTTTGAACACGGCAAACAAGGAGATCTATTTGTCCAAAAATCTCCAGCTGCAACAATAGAGACATTAGCCCAAGCCTTAAAAGAATTGTTTAATTCTAAGACTCCTATTGAAACCTTGGGAATACGTCATGGAGAAAAAATGTACGAAACATTAGTAACTGCAGAAGAAATGCATAATGCACAAGATTTGGTTGATTATTATAGAGTTAGAGCTGACAATAGAGACTTAAATTATAAAATATATTTTTCAGAAGGCCAGAAATCCACAATTAAAGTAGAATATAACTCAAATAATACAAAGCGTTTAGACGTAAATGAAATGAAAAAGCTCCTATTAAAATTACCCGAAATACAGAAGGAATTGAATGGTTAGAAAAAAAGTTGGGATTACGGGGCATAATGGCTTTTTAGGAGGGCATGTAAAAAATATAATAAAATATAAGTTCCAAGATTACCAAATTATTGATTTTAACAGATCGTTTTTCAAAAATGATGAAGCGATGTCAGAATTTGTAAAAAATTGTGATGCGATTATACATCTAGCTGGATTAAATAGGAATAAACTTTCAGAAGAAATTACAGAAGCTAATGTTCAATTAGCTAAATCTCTTTCTAAAAGTTTAGTTTTAAATAATTTTAGAGGAAGTTTAATTTATTCATCAACTATACAAATTTATAATAATTCGCCTTATGGAAAATCAAAAAAACGAGCTGGTGAGATTTTAGCCAAGGCTGCATCTGATGCAGGATTCTCTTTCTTTAATTTAATACTACCAAATATTTTTGGTCCTTTTGGTAAGCCAAACTACAATTCTTTTATTGCAACTTTTTCAAATCAATTAATTCAAGGTGAAAATCCAAAAATTATAAAAGATAAAAAGATTCCGTTGATATATGTAGAATCTGTAGTTCATAACATATTAAATAAAATTGATAAAAAGGGGATTAAAACAATAGATGTTACTTGTGAAATCGAAAAAAAAGTTTCGGACGTATTAAACAAAATGAAAGAATTCAATTCTATCTATTTAGAAAGGGGATCTATACCTAAGCTAAGAAACTTATTTGAGATTCAGTTATTCAATTCTTTTCGATCAGCAATAGATGAATCAAAATTTTTCCCAAAACAACATATGTTGCATGTAGATGAAAGAGGGCATTTTTCTGAGTTAGTTCGAAGTTACTCGAAAAGCCAATGTTCTTACTCAGTTACAAAACCAGGAGTAACTAGAGGGGATCATTTCCATACCAGAAAAATAGAGCGTTTTTCTGTAATTCAAGGAGAAGCAACCATCCAGATGAGAAAAATTGGAACTAATAAACGCATTGAGTTTAAGATCAATGGAGAAAAGCCTTCTTATGTTGACATGCCAGTCTGGACAACACATAACATCACCAACACAGGGGAAAAAGATCTGATCACAATTTTTTGGATAAATGAGCACTACAATTCAGAGGATGCTGATATCTATTTTGAAAAAGTGTAACTTACAATTATGAAAACAAAGCCAATTAAAGTAATGACAGTAGTAGGAACTAGACCAGAAATAATTCGTCTTTCGAGGGTTATCGACCGTTTACATCGTTCTGAAGCAATAGAACATATCTTAGTCCATACTGGTCAAAATTATGATTATAAATTAAATGAAATTTTTTTTGATGATCTTCAAGTTCCAAAGCCAGATTTTTACTTAGAGGCAGCTGATAAAAATGCAACACAAACTATTGGTCAAGTTTTAATAAAAATAGACAAGTTGCTTGAAAAAACTAGACCTGATGCATTTTTAGTTCTTGGGGACACAAATAGTAGCTTATCTGCAATTTCAGCCAAAAAAAGAAAGATTCCAATTTTTCACATGGAAGCGGGTAATCGTTGTTTTGATCAACGCGTACCTGAAGAAACTAACAGAAAGATAGTAGATCATCTGGCAGACATTAATTTAACTTACAGTGATATTTCAAGGGAATATCTTCTAAGAGAGGGACTCACTCCTGATCAAATAATCAAGACAGGCTCCCCTATGTTTGAAATATTAAATCATTTTAAAGAGTCGATAGAGAAAAGTGAGATCTTGAAGGAGTTAGAGCTAAACGAAAATCAATATTTTTTAGTTTCCGCACATCGAGAGGAAAACATCAACAACCCAACTAATTTTAAATATTTATTGGATAGTTTAAATATCCTTGCAGATAAGTTTTCCATTCCAATAATTGTAAGTACCCATCCCCGAACAAAAAAGCAAATAGATATATCTAAATTACAGTCTCATACTTTAATCAAGTGGCTGCCTCCTCAAGGTTACTTTGACTATAATAAACTTCAAAAGAATGCATTTGTTGTACTTTCTGATAGTGGCACAATTTCAGAAGAATCAGCTATTTTGAATTTTAGGGCCCTAAATATAAGAGAGGCACACGAACGTCCTGAGGCAATGGAAGAAGCCTCTGTTATGATGGTTGGATTAAAAAAAGAACGAATTCTTCAAGCATTAGAAATAGTTAAACTTCAAAATACACAAACTAGAAACTTACTTATTGTAGAAGACTATTCTAAACCTAATGTATCTTTAAAAGTGGAAAGGATTATTTTATCTCATATCGACTATATCAATTCAAAGGTGTGGCGAAAAGGATTTTAATTTATACGAATCATTTTGATCCTGAACAATTTAAAATCAATGAAGCAGTAAGTTGGCTGACAGAAGAGGGATTTCAAATTCATGTAGTAACAGGATTGCCCAATTATCCTGAAGGAAGAATATTTAAGGGTTACGGTCTTTTTAAAAAGGCTATTGAACGAAGAGGGAAACTAACAATTAGAAGATTACCTCTTGTCTCGAGAGGGAATGGTTCTAAACTAAGACTTATAGTCAATTACCTTACATATTTTATTAGTACCTTTTTTTACACGATTTTCTTGATTCTTTTTAAAAAAAAGTTTGATAAAGTGTTAGTTCACCATACAAGTCCATTCCTTATTGCTATTTCCGCAATATTATATAAGATTATAAAAAGAACAGAAGCTATACTTTGGGATTTAGACCTCTGGCCACAGTCTCTTGGTGCAGTTGGTGTAATCAATTCGGAAGGGATACTTAATGGGATAGAAAAGGTAGTAAAAATGATCTATAAAAAATTTGATATTGTTTTAGTAGGTTCTAAAAGTTTTATAAAAATAGTTCGACAACGAGTGCCTCACAATCGGGTGTATTATTTCCCAAATTGGGCAGAAAATATAATAGAAGAAAATAAGATCGAATTCGAATTAAGCGTTAATTTAAATCCCAATGCGATCAAAATTATGTACACAGGCAACCTTGGGAAAGCTCAGGATTTTGATACTCTTTGTAAGGTAATAATTCAAAATAAGAATAAAAATATTCAATGGATTTTTATCGGTGAAGGAAGATTTAAAAAAGAGATGGAACAATTACTATCAGATGAAATAAGAGAAAATATAGTAATTTTTATTCCACAACAAAAATTAGCAACAATTCCCTCATGGGTGGCTCAAGCAGATGTAATGTATCTTTCACTTAATGACAGTAAATTATTCAGTCAAACAGTACCCGCAAAGTTGCAAGGCTATATGGCTATGGGAAAATCAACACTTGCAATGTTAGCAGGTGAAGGTGCATCAATCATAAAGGAAGCAAAATGTGGATTCGTTGCTCCACCAAGCAATGTAATTAAGCTTAATGAACAGATAAAATATATCTTGAATACTTCTAAAAGTGAAAGAAAAAATCTTGGGAAAAATGGAAAAGTATTTTACCAAAAAAACTTCTCATCAAAAATTAGAAAAAAAGAATTAATCGCATATATTAATAACTAAATTTTTAATAATTTTTTATATTAAAATAATGAAAGCAATAGTACTTGCTGGTGGGATAGGATCCCGATTGTATCCTGTAACGAAAGGTGTATCGAAACAATTACTTCCAGTTTACGACAAGCCTATGGTTTATTATCCGTTATCAGTTCTGTTTATAGCAGGAATAAAAAAAGTATTATTGATAAGTACACCTGGGGATATTAATTCATATAAGAAATTATTGGGTGATGGAAGTCAATGGGGCATATCGCTTAAATATAAAATTCAAGAACAACCAAAGGGATTAGCTGAGGCTTTTCTTTTAGGAGAAGAATTTATTGGGAGTGAGTCCGTATGTTTAATTCTTGGGGACAATATATTTTACGGGAATACACTTTCTGAAAAAATTCTAAATTGTGTTAAAATTTCAAAATTTAAAGCTTCTGTTTTTGGATATCATGTTGAAGATCCCCAAAGATATGGAGTC
>MDSZ01129039.1_pt1 | contig 46461 bp, 45 predicted proteins | sample 811201 | NCBI WGS metagenome assembly MDSZ01 (sample SAMN05326647, study PRJNA326480) | marine metagenome | isolation source: seawater | place: Indian Ocean: North | collected 2010 | reverse complement strand
GAAGCGCAGTAATGCGTGCAGCTGACCAGTACTAATAGCTCAATTGGCTTGATTTATGCACTGAAAAAAATTTTTATTTTAATTTTTTACGTAGATATTTCGCAATTTTTAATTCACCATTCCATTTAAGTTTTCTACATTTTTTTTCATTGGATTTTATAAATTTCTTATTACTCAAGATTTTTTTTGACAAAAAAAATCCATGCTTAAAGTTTTTTGATTCTAAACCTAATTTATTTTTAGTTATAATTTTAGCGTTATGTCTAAATTCTTTTTGAGTTTTGTAAGTATAACAGATAACAGGTATTCCTCTCATCAGACATTCTTCAACTGTACCTAGACCAGGTTTAATGTAAGCGACCGAGATTTGATCATACATCTTCTTTGAAAATGAAGCCTTATAAACATTAAATTTTTTAAATTTTTTTTTGTAATATCTTGGTTCAATAAAAATTTTTACCTTTGGTGAGTCGTTAAGTTTTAAAATTTGAAAAATTTTTTTTTTAATTTGTTTTTCATAAGCATAATTTGCTGTCCCAAAAGAAATAAGAATACTATTTTTTTTCTTTGTTTTTTTAAATTTTCCAAAAAAAGGTGTTTTTAACAAATTGTATTTTAATAAATATTTATTAAAAAAAAGATAGTTGGCGAATATTGCAGTTTTTTTATATATCAATTCTTTATTTAAATTTCTATACAGCGGTCTTTTGATGTCAAATTCGTAATGCCAAAAAAAATTTGCAAAAATGAATGCTTTTTTGTTTGTGTAAATTATCTCAGGAAAATTATCACTATATACAGCATCAAAAGCTGACAAATTTTTTGATTTAAACTTTCTTATGTAGTTGTTTTGTAAATAATATTTTTTTTTGTTCTTAAAATTTAATTTAAAATTAATTATTTTAGCTTCACTAGGTTTTAAAAATTTTTTAATTTTTTTTTTTTGGATAAAAAAATTCACCTTAAAGAACTTTGACAATATATTTGACAAAAGTAAGGTTCTTCTTATATGACCAAGACCATTATCGCATGCAAATAAAGCAATATTTTTCATTTTAAAAAAAATTTTTTACCCAAAGGTGATAGTTTACAAGTTGCCATAATTTAAAAGAGTTTTTTTGTTTTCTTTTGTAAAAATTTCTTACAAAAGATTTACATTTAACTTTATCAATGCCGTAATCAAATATAGGACTACTTTGAATTAAGTTATCTATATAAGTAATAAATTCTTTTTCATAAAACCAATTTGTTTGAGGGCTATTAATATGCTTTTTTGGTTTGTTATCATTAAAAAATTTACGCAAAAGAATTTTGTTTTCATTTTGAGTTATTAAAAGTTGATCTGAAAATTTAAATGAAAGTTCTATTAATTTATGGTCAAGAAAGGGATATCTTAATTCAACAGATTGACCCATGCTATATCTATCAGAAAATCTAAAATTTCTTGGTAGCTTTGATAAAGTTATATCTAGATACCGTGCGTTATCCATAAAATTTTTAGATGGTAAATCCAAAGAAGTATCTTCAGATAGATCTTTTTTAAAATTTTTTGTAAATAATTCTACACTATGAGGTTTTGTTTTATCTATTGCAAAAGAAACATAATTTAAATCTAATTCCTTTTTAAATGAATTATTGTATAAATATTTATCATAACCACCAAATATTTCATCGGCTCCATCGGCAGAAAGGCAAACATTATAATTTTTGCTTCTGGAGTAATTTAATAACTCAGATAAAAAATATACATTTGGTCCACCCCATGGCATTTCTTGTTGCAATTGAACCTTATCTAAATTATTTAAAAACTCACCTAATTTAAATTGATGTTTATAGTGATCATATTTAGTTTGTTTTGCTAAATCTATTTCATCCTCAATACCTTTAGCTTTAAATCCAAATGTTAATAGTAAACCTATTCTTTTTTTTCTTTCATCTATTAAATTTAAAAGAGCATTGGAGTCTAAGCCAGACGAATAAAGTAAACTTATCTTAGTATCTGTTCTGGAATAAACTTCTTTTATTCTATTAATTTCAATTTTTAAAAAATCTAAAGCTTGATTTGCATCTTTTATTTTGTTTTTCTCATTTTTTTTTATACAATTATATAAACTCCAATATACTTTTTTTTTTAATTTGAGATTTTTTTCGTAAACGTAAATCATTCCTGGTTTGAATTGTTTAATATTTTTAAAAAAAATATTTTCACCACTTTCATACATAGAATACTTGAAATAATTAAAAACAATTTGTTTATTGATTTCATTTTTTTTAATAGTTAATAAAGGCTTAATTTCAGATGACACGTATAGTGTGTTTTTGTAAACTATATAATATAGAGGTTTAATTCCTAAACGATCTCTTGCAATAATTAATTGTTTTTTATTGGCGTCCCAAATTACAATTGAAAACATGCCATCTAGCTTATTTAAGAAATCTTTTCCCCAACATATGTATGCTGCAAGTATTACCTCAGTGTCAGAATTAGTTTTAAAATTATAATTTTTTTTTAAGATTTTCTTTAATTCCAAGTAATTGTAAATCATTCCATTAAAGATGAGATAACACCCATTATTTTGCATGGGTTGATTTGCTCGAGCAGATAAATCAATTATATTGAGTCTTGTATGACCAAAAATTAGATTTTTATTTATTTCTAGAATACTTTTGTTATCTGGCCCTCTATGGTCTAGGGCACCTAACATATTTTTGATATCTGGCTTATAAACGCTTTTTCCAAATTGTAGGGCTATTCCACACATAAAAAAATATACAATATTTATCTTTACTGTTCAATATTTGAACGTTAATGTACCTCTATAAATGAAAATTCCCAAAATTCCTGACCAAAACAAAATAAAACTGTATTTTAAAAAAATGGGGTTAGGTTTTATTTTAAAGCATATTAACACAAAAGAAGAAAACAATACAGATAATCGATTTTCAAAAAAGTTATATAGTCCAAACATTAAAGATTTATATAGATTGCATAAGATTATTATAGAAAATAAAAGAACAAGAGCACTTGAGTATGGCACTGGATGGTCATCATTAGTAATTTATCATGCATTAAAATTTAATCAAAAAAGATATAAAAAGTTCCCTTACCCTCGTATAAAAAATCCTTATAGTTTATCAGTTATAGACAATAATAAAAAATATTTAAGAATATCAAAAAAAAGAATTGAAAATTTTTTTAAAAAAAAACCAAATATTGAATTCTTTTTTTCTAAAAATAAAATGTGCACTTTTAACGGAAGAATAGCTTCGGAATTTGTAAACCATCCACAGATTAATCCTGATTTTATCTACTTAGATGGCCCAGATCAGTTTGAAATCTTTGGCAAAATAAATAATCTAACAATATCAAATTATGAGTTTATGCCAATGTCTTCCGACATTTTAAAATATGAGAATTTTTTAACACCTGGTACAATAATCGTTGTCGATGGAAGAACAGTAAATGCGCGTTTTTTAAAAAATAATTTTCAAAGAAAATGGAATTATTATTATGATTTTAAAAATGATCAAAGCATTTTTTATTTAAAAGAGGGTGCATTAGGCAAGTTAAATCAAATTCAATTAAATTTTTACTCAAAGTAATTAGTTAATGATACTTAAAAAATACAATAGACACACAAAATTAACATTTCTTTTATTTCGTGAAAAAAACAAGATTAAAAGGTTAAATTATAAAAAATTTTTGAAAAAATATAAAGTACATGATTTAATAAAATTTCCAAGAAATGATTTTAAATATTTAGATAAAAAAAAAAAAATTTTTACTCATTTTAATATACACAAAACAGTTCATAAGAAAGAAAAAAAATACTTAGTGATAAAAATATATAAAAAAGGTTATTTTTACAAAAAAAAATATGAGCACCCGATTTTAGATGGAAAAAAATTTATTTTGACCAAATGTTTAAATTCAAAAAATTATATTGAATATGAACAATTAAAAAAAAAGGACTTTGAGTTTAGCATTAAAACTATCAAAAATGTCAATGTTCTTAAAAAGAAAATTTTATCGAGATATAAGTCATCAATGGGAAATCTTACGAAAAAAGAAAAGCTTAATCTAGGTGTAGCAACTACAAAATTGAAAATATTAAAAACAATAAAACCAAGTTTTTGAGCGAGCAAAAAAATGCACAATTTTAAAAATGAGTTTTGGGCTTTTATTCCTGCTAGATCTGGATCAAAAGGACTTAAAAATAAAAATATTAAACCAATTAATGGTAAACCACTAATTTATTTTAGTTTGGCTGTTGCACTTAAAACAAAAGGTATAAAAAAGACTATTTTTTCTTCCGACTCATCGAAATATATTGAAATAGCAAAAAAATTTGGCTGTAAGGATTTCCATCACAGGTCAAATAAAATTTCACATGATAATGCAAGTGAATACTCTGTATTTAGAGACTACGTCGATTTACAAATTAAAAAAAATAAACCTCTTCCAAAATATTTTGTACATTTGAGGCCCACTTCACCAATACGAAAAAAAAATACACTTGAAAAAGCAATCAAGTATTTCAAAAATAAGAGTGACTATACATCAATGAGAAGTGCAAATTTAATGAGTAACCCCGCTTATAGAGCTAATAGAATAGTTAATGGGAAATTATGCGGAATAATAGGTAAGAATTTTAATATTGATGCTTTTTGTAAGCCTAGACACTTTTTTCAAGATACTTATAAATGTGGTCCTATATTTGATATTTATAAAACAAAAAATATTTTAAAAGGTTATCTGTGGGGTAATAAAGTATTACCCTATATAATACAAGATATTTACAACGATATTGATACTATTCAGGATTTTCATTTAGTGGAATATTACATGAAAAAATTAAAATATAAAATTTAATTATAGATTATAATATTCCCAATTTAATTTTTTGACAAAATCTTTGTTTAATATGTTCCAAACATCAAAAACCATTTTTTTATTTCTGGTCTTGTTTATTTTTAAGTTTGTCATGATTATTTTACAAAAATATTCGTGATTATTTACTACGATTATCCCATCATATTGATTTATATTTTTAATTTTATTTTTGATTGATATCTTTACAATTTTTTTGTCATTAAACATTTTAGATAGTGGGTCTATATAATCAATTTTACAATTATAGTTTTTTAAGTATTTTCCAAGTTTGATTGCTACTGAATTTCTTGTATCAAGTGTTTCTGGATATCCTTTGAAAGCGACCCCACAAATTAATATTTTTTTTCTTAGCTTAAAATTTTTTGAATTAAGTATCTTTCTTATATTACTAAAAATAATTTTTTCGTTAGCTTCGTTTAACTTTCTTGAATTAAAGTTTAAACTAAAGCCTTTAACATTATTTATACTTTTGTTGAATAGATAAGGGTCTTTAGGTAAGCAGAAACCCCCAACACCTAAGCTGGGTAGAGGAATATCATTTCTCTCATAACCATAATTAGCCTTTTTTATTAGTGCAGAGCCACTCAATTTATTTTGATTAGCTATTCTGTTTATTTCATTTGCAAAAGCAAATTTAAAATCTCGATAAGTGTTAGAGGTTAATTTAATTATCTCTGCTTCTTCAATAGAGTCTAAAGATAGATAATTATTAAAATAATTCTTAGTAAATGATACAGCTTTATCTAAGCATGAATCTGTAAAACCAGATACTAAATTTGGAATTTTCTCCATTTCTTCCAGTGCTTTTCCCTCAACCAATCTTTCTGGCATGTAGCTTAGATTAAATTCATTTCCACATTTTAGTTTACTAGTTTTTAACAAACCTTTTAAAAAAATCTTTTTAGTGACCCCAACTTGCACTGTACCTCTTAGTATTACAAGATCATTTGGCTTTAATTTTTTACCAAGTTGTTTTGCTAATTTAAAAAGATTTTTATTATTAATTTTTCCATTATTAAATTCTGTTCCAACACAAACAATATAAACCTCCCCATTTAAATTTCTAATATCAGATGAAATTCTTAGTTTTTTACTCTTAATGTTGAATAATAAATCATCATAAAGGTTTTTTTCAAAAAAATTTAATTTATACCTCAGTAATTGAGAAATTTTTTTCTTGTCTTGATCCACCCCATTAATTTTTTCTGCCTTTTTAAGCAAATGTACCGCAAGCGGTAGACCTATATGTCCTAATCCTATAATGCAAATTTTTTTATAATTATAATTTGATTCAATCTCTTTAAAATTTAAAATACGTTTAAACTTTTTTTTATCATCAATTACAATTACCTTCGTGATTTTAAGTTTTTTGGAAATTTTATTTTTTTCTTTTAATATTTTAGAGTAGAGGTCATTATTAAAATCTTTCTCTTTAACTATAATTGGAGACTTATTTAAATATTTTGATATTTGCTCGTTTAGTTCAGCTTTATTTTCAATTAATCTCCTAAGATCTCCTATGGATATTATACCTTTAATAGATTTATCTTCATTAAAACTAATGGCTATATCAATATTATTAATTTTAATTTCTTTTTCAAATTCTTTAATGAAATTGTTTAAAGTTTGATTTTTCTTTATTTTATAAAATTCATTTTTCAAAATGTATTGGTGCCTCTTCCCAGTTGAATAAATCTCTTGATTGGTTATTTACATTAATTTTTGAGCAGAATCTTCCTCTGTAATAATTTCTATTTAAGAGTTCTTCATGAGTTAATTTTCTATTGGTCTTACCCTGTACAATTTTAATGTCAATTCTGTATTTATCTTTTAGGTAAGATAATTGATCTGTTTTATTCAATTTTGAAAACATCTTAATTTCTAATATATCTTCAGGCTTGATAGAAACTAATCCATCTTTTGTTTTTTCATGATCTAAAATAGTAATATGTCTCTCTAAATATTGAGCACCAAAATAGATGGCTGCTAAAGATGCATAATTTTTAAATTTATTATTAGACAAAGAGTGGTCGGAATATCCTACTCTTTTAGAAAATTTTTTGAGATATTTGATTCTCGCTAAATTAAAGTCTTTGGGTTGAGTAGGATAAATTGTGACGCAATGTAAAAAAATAGCATCATATTTTAGTCTTTTACATATCTTCGATGTATTTTCTATCTCATCGTCAAAAGTGGCACCAGTAGAGATAAATATTTTTTTAAATTTATTAAGCTCATTTATCATTGGAAAAGATGCACAATCATAACTTGCAATCTTAACGTATTTGAAACCTAGGTCATAAATTTTTTTTATATCTTCTCTAGTAAAGCAGGTAATCATTGGCTCAACGTTGAAAAGTCTACAGCGTTTAATAAATTTTTTATAATACGATAATGGAAGCTCTAATTTTGCTAATCTTTTGAATTCATTAAGATAGGGTCTTCTGATAGCTAAAACACTTTTTCCTTTTTTAAGACCATTTTCAAATTCAGGTCTAAAAGCCAAGTTTTTTGAATAGATAAATTGAAGCTTGACGATATCAGCACCTGATCTAGCACACTGTTCAAGCATATTATCAACATATTTTTCTTTACCTAAATGGTTTTGACAAAGTTCTGCAATATAAGTTAATTTATTCACAATCTATGTTTTATACATTAATTTCTTTAAAAAAACTTTCAAAAATTAATTTATCAGTTTTATAAATTGACTCTTTAGTCAGACCACCTAAGTGGTTAGTTATAAAAATATTATTAAATTTATTTAACCGATTTAAATTTTTTAAATGATTTTTTGAAAATTCACTTGTCATGACATCAGCAGTGTAGAAAAGCTTATTTTTTTTTGCTAAATTAATTATATGATTTTCATCTAAAACATCACCTCTTGATGTATTTACCACTATCGATCCTTTATTTATTTTATTTAACTTTGATTTATTTAAAAATTTTTTGTTATTTAAATTAAGAGGTATACAAATTACAATAACTTCACATATTTTAAGAAGAGTGTCTAAATTTAAAAATTTTGCGAACCTATTTTTTTTTTTAGTTTTATCAAAAAAAAAAATTTCACCATCTAATTTTTTTAATATTTTTGATATTTTTAAACCATTTCTTCCTAAACCAATGATCCCAATTTTTTTATCTGCTACTTCATTGCCAATTAAATATGAGCTTTCGACTTTCTTTATCTGTGATTTTATTTTTCTTAATGACATTAGAATAAGCATAAGTGTAAATTCTGAGGAAGCATTAATTTTTTTAAGAAAGTTTTTTTTATTTTTAAGTGTAAAAATTTTTACCTTTTTATCTGTAAAGTATCTTTTATCAATATGATCTTGGCCAGTGGTAGGACTTAATATAAATTTTATTTTATGATCACTTTTATAAGAAACAAACCTATTAAATCGAACAATTACTACTTCATATTTATGTACAATTTTATTGAAATTATTTTGATTTAAATTTTTAAAATTACAAATAAATTTTTTTTTAAACTTATTTAAAAGCTCAATATTAAATATATTTTTTGTTGGACAAATGACTTTCATTTAATTTTTAATCTTAAATAATCTAAATCTTCCTTTTTATCAATGTTAACAGTCTCTAAGCCTTTAAGAATAATTCCCTTACATTTTTTTCCAACTAATGAATCGTATTTAAAAAAAGCATCTCTTTTAATTAAATAAAATGATCCAGAACGTATGTAGATTTTTGGAAGTTTCTGTCTTGGAAGCATATTTTCATTTTTAAAATGCATAAAATTTTTTAAATATTTATTTTTAAATATCTTCATTCTGAATGGGTGATACGCACCAACCTCAGATACAGACAGGACACTATCAAATAAATTTTGATTAAGAATTTTTATAGCTTTGTTCAAAGTTTCTACTTTTCTAATTGGGCAAGTTGGTTGTAGCAGAATTATGGCGTAAAATTTCTTATTTAGTTTTTTTTCAACTCTGTTTAATTCAAATTTAACTACATCTTTTGTTAAAGCATAATCCCCACTTAATTCTTTTGGTCTTAAACCAAAAAAATTAAGGTTATTTTTTTCAACTATTTTTGAAATTTTTAAGCTATCGGTACTTACAACAATTTCAGAATGAACTTTTAATTTTTTTGCAACATCAATACTATATTGTATTAGTGGTTTTTTTTTAAGTTTAATTATATTTTTATTTTTAATTCCTTTTGAGCCTCCACGAGCTGGAATTATACATAAATAGTTTTTAGTCATTATTTAAAAAAACGCTTATCATTAACATTAAAATATGATATGTTCAATAATTGAACATTTTTAATATTATGACTAATAATAACATCTATAATTTAATTGAAAAAATTAAAAAAAAAGTATTACAGAAATTAGGTCATAAAACAAAAAAAGTAATCTAATCAAATAAAATCATGAATGAATACTATTGATTCAATTATTTGTGACAAAAATTGTCTTATAAAGATGTTAAGGCTCTTTATTTAGGTCGTATAGTGCTAAGATATCATTATACTAGAAGAAAAATTTAACTTAGTTTCGTGCATAGATTATTTAGAATTTTTATAATACTTTTTACAACAAAATTCATTTTCACTAAACCTCAAAAAAAAAATTTTTAATATTTGACAAACATAATTATCAATATTTATTAAAGTATTTAAAAAAAGATGAATATTCAATTTTGTATACTAGAAACGAATTCCTAAATTTTTTTGTTTTAATTCATAACTTTTTAAAGTTTAGATTTTCCAAATTAGAATATTATAATACTTATTTAAAATTTGTAGATCCAAATTTTTTAATTTCATTTAAAGATAATGATCCTTTATTTTTTTTAATTAAAAAGAAAAGTTTAAAAAAAATATTAATCCAAAATGCATGGAAAGACCCGTTCAATGATCCAATTTTAAATTCAAAAAGTTTTATAAATTTGAAAAAATCTTTTAATTTAGATTTTTTTTTAACTTATAATAAAAATATAGGACTAAAATTTAAAAAAATTTCAAATTGCTATCCGATTTCGATAGGGTCCTTTAAATCGAACAATTTCAAAATAAATAAAAATTTTAAAAAAAAAAAAGATATTCTTTATATATCAAGTTTCCTTGAGCCTGAAAAAATGAGAAATATTATGATTACTAAAGATGTTACCGGAGAACAGTATTACCACAAACCCCAAATAAAATTATTAAAAATTTTGGATGAATATACTAAAAATAATAACCTCAAGCTTTTAATTTATGGTAGATCTAGATTTAAAAAAAAAGCAATAGAGGAAAAAAAATATTATTCAAAGTTGTTAAGAAAATGTAATTGGAGATTTATAAAGAATAATCGAAAAAAAACATTTGACTATATTGACAGAAGTTCTTTAGTTGTGACTATTAACTCATCTTTGGGTTATGAGTCTTTTTCAAGGAAAATTAGAACAGTTTTTTTTAATATAAGGCCTAAAAACAGGAAATTAAGTACAATAAGGTTTGGTTGGCCTACCTTTAGTGAGATTGATAAAGGCAAGTTTTGGATAAATAGTCTAGATTACATAAAAGTTGAAAAATTCTTAAACAAAGTTAGAGGATATACTAATCCAGAGTGGCAAAAAATAACTAAAAAATATAAAAAAAATTTAATGGTTAGAGATGAGAATAACACAAAATTTCTAAAATTGATTAATATTTCAAATTAAATATGTTTGACTGTTCAAATAATGAACTATATAACTGTTCATAAATTGAACAATATGGACCAAGACCAATTTAATGTACTGAGAAAAATCAATAAAGATCCAAAGTCTACTCAAAGAGGCTTATCTAAAACATTAGGACTTAGTTTGGGAAAAATAAATTATTGTTTAAAAGAACTAAAAATTAAAGGTCTTGTAAAAATTAAAAACTTTCAAAAAAATTCGAATAAAATTCAATATGTTTATGTTCTTACACCAAAAGGTCTAGCGGAGAAAACTAAACTAACAATTAATTTTATGAGAAGAAAAATGAAAGAATACGATGAACTTAAAAAAGAGTTAGATCCAAAATGACATGGCTAGTTGCAAAATGTAAAAAAAATGAGATAGAGATATTTAAAAAGAATTTTCAAAATTTACTTAAGTTTCAACCAATTTTTTATAGACCAAAAATACAAATAGAAACGAGCAAGCTTTCAAAAAAGAAAAAACCCAGATTCATTCTCGGAAATTATATATTTTGTAAATTAAAAAATTTTGATGAAAAACATAAAAAAAAATTTAATTTTATAAAAGGACTAGATTATTTTTTAAACTCTTATCAATCAAGAGATCAGCAAGATATAGAAAACTTTGTAAAGTTTTGTAAAAGGTGCGAAGATTCTAATGAATTTTTAACAAATACATTTTTTAATAATGGAAAAAGAAACAAATTTAAATTTTTGTCAGGTCCATTTAAAAATTTTTTTTTTAAGATTATATTTGAAGAAAAAAATAATTTACTTATTAGTCTTGATGATAAAAAAAATGTCTTAATTTCAAAAAATTCAGATTACGTTTTTATCTAAAGTCTATTAATAAAAAAATGAAACATATCAGCAATAATCATTATGGATTATAGGCTAGTGCGGAGCATTGGTTTAATAGAAAAATGAGAAACTATATAAGAAATTTTAAAGATTTTTACTCTAAAAAGCAAATAGGTCAAATAAGAGTTTTTTTTATTTTATCCATATTTGCTATGGCACTAGAAATTTTAAGTGTGGGGTTAATTATACCATTATTAACTTTATTAGTGGAACCATCATTTTCTACAAATTTAATTAATACTTTTAAAAATTATGGTTTTTATATTGCTTCGGAAAAAAATTTAATTTTATCAACAATATTTTTATTATTATTTGTTTTTTTGATCAAAACTTTATTTTTAACTTATGTATCATATAAACAAACCAAATTTGCAAATAATTTCAAAACAGAAGTAACAAATAAACTTTTCAATATTTATCTATCTAAACCATACATTTTTCATCTTTACAATAATTCAGCAAAATTAATTAGAAATTTACATGACTCCACTTTCATAGTTATAATAACCAAATCTCTGCTAATTCTGATGAGTGAAATTGCAGTCATGTTTGGAATTTTTTGCTTAATGATATTTTATGAACCTCTAGGAACAATTTTGACATTTTCGTTTCTAATGATAACAGGTTATTTATTTTACGTTTCTGTGCAAAGAAATGCTACAAAATGGGGTGCATCAAGAAAATTTCATGAGGGTAATAGAATTCAATCGTTACAACAAGGGTTTTCTGCAATCAAGGATATCAAAATCTTAAATAAATTGAAATATTTTTTGAATTCTTTTAGTAAGCAAAATAAAATTACTAATGAAAGTTTATTTAAAGAACAATATGCAGCATCACTACCAAGACTTTGGTTAGAATTTTTTGCAGTCGTTGGTTTTACAATCCTTTTTTTTATATTAATTAATTTTAAAGAGAATTTTTATGAGATTATTCCGATTGTTGGATTCTTTACAGCTGCAGCATTTCGTATTATGCCGTCAGTAACAAGAGTAATGAATTGTATGCAAGCAATTAAATTTGGTCTTCCAGTTGCTGATACTTATTTGAAAGAATTTAAAAGTTCTGTAAACTCAGAAAAAGTCTTTTTAAACTCAGGAAAGTTAAAATTTAACCAGTCGATTAAGTTGGTTAATATTAACTATAGTTACCCAAATTCAACAAAAAAAATATTGAATAATTTAAATGTCGAAATACCGATTGATACTTCGATTGGAATATACGGCGAAAGTGGAGTTGGTAAATCAACATTTTTAAACGTTTTTTTGCGATTATTAGAACCTCAAAGTGGAAAAATATTAGTAGATGGTCAAGATATTTTAGATCAAACGAGGGAATGGCAAAATATTTTAGGATACGTGCCTCAGAATGTTTACTTAAGTGACGACTCTATCGCAAAAAACATAGCCCTGGGGGTTGAAGAAAATTTAATTGATATGGAAAAAGTAAAAAAATGCGCTCAAAAAACGAATTTAGAAAAATTTATTAAAAATCTTGACAATGGATATAGTACAAAAGTTGGTGAGCTAGGAGAGAGGATTTCGGGGGGTCAAAAACAAAGAATAGGTATTGCGCGTGCACTTTATAATGATACAAAAATTTTAGTATTAGATGAATATACAAGCTCTTTAGATGATGACAATGAAAAAAAAATTATAAATGAAGTTAATTCTTTAAAATCTGGACGGATAATAATAACTGTTAGTCACAAACACTCCACACTCAAATATAGTGATTATATTTATAAGTTAACATATGAAGATGGTTTTTTAAAACAATGAGTTATAAAAAAAATCTTTTAAAAAATAACAATAAAATAGCCGTATGGGGGACTGGTTATATTGGATTGTCCACAATGATGTACTTCGCAAAAAAAGGAGTAATATCAATTGGGTTTGATATAAATCTTAAAAAAGTAAAACAAATTAATAAAGGGATACTTCCAATCAGTGAGCTTCAAAGTTGGTTTGGATTTGAAATAAAACCTTTCATTAAAAAAAAAAAAATTATTAGCTACCAATAATCTAAAAGATTTATTTGATAAAAAAATTTCTACTCATTTTATAGCTATACCAACTGAAAAGGATGGAAAGCCCTATTTTAAAATATTATTTAAAGTTTTAAAAAATATTGTCAAAATTATCAAAAACAGAAAAAACAAAGAAAAAATTGTTGTAATTATAGAATCTACTCTCACTCCAAAATTTTCTGAAAAAAAAATAATTCCATTTTTCAAATCAAAAGATATTTTTCCAGGTAAAGATTTTATTTTTGCAGTAGCACCCAGAAGAGACTGGTTTGTAGAAAATACAAAAAGTTTAGAAAATTTGGATAGAGTATTTGGATCTACTGATAAAATTTCATCTAAATATGTAAAATCTATTTTATCAATAGTTTGTAAAAAATTGCATGAGGCTAGTTCACATAGAGTTTCTGAAATGGTTAAAAGTATTGAAAATGCATATAGGCATGTAGAAATAACTTTAGCAAATCAATTATCACTTGCTTATCCTAAAGAAAATATGAGGGAAGTATTAAAGTTAGTTGGAACAAAGTGGAATATCGGAACTTTCTATCCGGGATTCGGATCTGGAGGTTATTGTATTCCCTTATCAAGTCAATATGTTTTACAAAACGTAAATAATAACAAAGATTTAACACTTTTAAGGGAAACAATTAAAACTGATAAAAACATAAATTTATTAATTGCCAGATCTTTAGTAAAAAAAAAATTCAAGAGCATTGGAGTTTTAGGATTATCTTATAAAGGTAACTTAAAAGTTAGTATTCTTTCACCAATTATTCCTTTTGTTAAAGAATTAAAAAAATACAAAATGAATGTAAAAGTTTTTGATCCTTATTACTCAAAAAAAGAAATTAATGAAATTTTAAGTGTAAAATCATTTAAATTTCCACAAGGCCTCAAACAATTTGATTGTTTAATACTTGCAGTTGACCATGATATATTTAAAAAGAATGCAAATTTAATATTCAAAAATTTAAATAAAGTAGATTTCATATTAGATAATAATGGAGTTTGGGAAAATTTTAAAAATAAACTTAAGAAATATAATTATCACATGAGTGGTAATACAGGTTGGATTTAATTATGAAAAACAAAATTAAAGTTCTGGTAACTGGTGGAGCGGGATATGTGGGTTCAGCTACAGTGAGGCATTTACTGGCAAAAAACTACGAAGTCTATGTAATTGACAATTTAATGCAGGGAACTGAAGGGGTAAGCTGTTTTATTGGATATCCAGGATATTATTTTATTAAAGGAGATATCAATGATGAAAAATTATTGAGTGAATTAATTAAAAAAGTTGATTATGTTGTCCATTTAGCTGCAATCGTTGGTGAGGGTGCATGCAAAAAAGACCCGGATTTAACAAAGAAAACAAATATCGAAGCTACAAAAAAAATTATAAATTTATCTTCTGAAAATAATATTAAAAGAATCATTTTTTTTTCAACTTGTAGTAGTTATGGTGTGCAAGATACTAATGTAATGGCAACTGAAGACTCTCCACTGAATCCAGTCTCACTTTATGCAGAAAGTAAAATCTTTATGGAGGAATATCTATCAAAAAATTATGACTCAAATCTTTCCTACACAGTTTTAAGACCTTCAACAGTGCATGGTATTTCACCAAGAATGAGGTTTGATTTAATAGTTAATCATTTTTGCAAAGATGCAATTGTAAATAAAAAATTAGAAATATTTGGAGGTGAACTTTGGAGACCTTTAATGTGGGTTGGAGAAGTTGGTAGAGTGGTGGATGTTATTTTAAATGCTGAATTGAGCTTGATTAAAAATCAAGTTTTTAATTTAGGCAATACTAATGCGAATAAAAAAAAAAAAGAGGTTGCAGAAATTATTAAAGAAAAATTTCTTCCAGAGATCAAACTTAATTACATAGGAAAAGATGAAGATTTAAGAAGTTATAGAGTTGACTTTTCAAAGCTAGAAAAAATTTTAAATTTTAAGTTAGAAAAATCTCTTGAAGATGCGATTAAAGAATTAATTTTTTCTTTAAGAAATAATATTTATCCAGATCCTAATAATTCAAAGTATAAAAATTAAAAATTTATGATACCTTTGTCTGTTCCAAATTTGAAGGGGAATGAAAAAAAGTATCTAAACAGATGTATTTCTACGGAATTTGTTTCCTCAGTTGGTGAATATGTAAATATTTTTGAAAAAAATATCTCTAAATTTACCAGATCAAAATATGCAGTTGCTTGTTCTAGTGGCACAACAGCTCTTCATTTAGCATTGAGATCAATCAATGTAGAAAAAGATGATGAAGTAATAGTTCCAAGTATGAGTTTTATTGCAACTGCTAATCCGGTTCTGTATCTGAATGCTTCACCTGTATTTATGGATTGTGACAACTTTTATAATTTAGATATCTATAAGTTTAAACAATTTATTGAAAAAAATACTTTTTTTAAAAATGGTTTCACCATAAATAAAAAAACTAAAAAAAAAATAAAAGCAGTTATCCCTGTACATGTTTCAGGCAATGCAGTTGACCTAGAGTCAATAGTAAGCTTTTGTAAAAAAAAAAATATCAAAATTATAGAAGATGCAGCAGAGGCTCTAGGAACATTTTACCTTAAGGGAAAAATAAAGGATAAACATGCTGGCACGGTTGGAGATATTGGTTGCCTTTCTTTCAATGGAAATAAAATAATAACCTCAGGAGGTGGAGGAATGATTATTACTAATAATAAAAAATTAGCAGAAAAATGTAAATATTTATCTACACAAGCAACAAATGACCCAATTATTTATAAGCATAATGACGTAGGCTACAATTATCGTTTAACTAACATTCAAGCCGCTCTAGGAGTAGCTCAATTAGAAAAAATTCAATCATTTATCAAAAAAAAGAAAAAAATATATAGTTTTTATAAAAAAAAAATTGATAAAATATCAGGACTAAAACTAGCTGAGCGTCCTAAGTACGCAGATAATAATAATTGGATGATGACGATTATTATAAAAAAAAATTTTAGGTATAAAAAAGATATTTTAAATAAAAAATTATTTAAAAAAAATATACAAACAAGATCCATGTGGTTACCAATCCATCTTCAAAAAAAATACATAAAATTTGAAAAATATGAAATTTCTAAATCAATTGAGTTATTTGATAGTTCAATTAATATTCCTTGTAGCACAAACTTATCATCAAATCAGATGAATAAAGTTACCAGTATTTTACAAAATATATAAAATGAAAAAAAAAATAATTGGTTATGGTGCTGGTGGTCATGCTGGCGTAATTATTGATATAATTGAGGATAATAATGAGTATAAAATTGAGGGCCTAGTAGATAAAATTAAAGTAAAAAAAAAGTACGGCTACAAAATAATTGGAAACGACCTAAAATTAGACCAAATTTATAAAAAATATAAAAATATTTTCTTTGGAATAGCGGGCATCAAGTCAATAAAAAAAAATATTTTACTTTATAACAAGTTAGAGAAAATTGGTTTTAATATCGTAAGTATAATTCATCAAAAAAGTATCATATCAAAAAATGCTAAAATCGGAAAAAGTACAAAAATATTTTCAGGTGTAAAAATTAATAGCAACGTGATTTTGGGTAAAAATGTATTTATAAACACAGGAGCTATAATTGAGCATGATTGCAAAATTGGAGACCATTCTCAAGTTGGACCTGGAGTAATGTTATCAGGTGGTGTTCAAATAAAAAGTGGGTGTTTTATTGGAATAGGTTCAAAAATAAATCAGAATATTATTGTTGGAGAAAATAGCATCATAGGTTCTGGCTCTGTCGTTACAAAAAATATAAAAAAGAATTCAATATATGCAGGTATTCCGGCTAAACAAATTGGAGTATTAGAATGAAAAAAATTGCAATATTTACAACAACAAGAAGTGACATTTCTATTTTAACTCCACTTATAAAAAAAATTAAAAAAACTGAAAAGATAAGTTATCTTTTGTTTGTTGGTGGAACGCATTTAGATAAAGATTATGGGAGTACAAAAAAAGAAATTTTATTGGATAAGATAACTATTCATGGATACTTCGATTATTTAGTAAAAGGGGATAGTAAAAAAAGTTTGTCACTATCACTCGCCAATGCTCACGCTCAAATTAATAATTTATTTACCAAACATAAGTTTGATTATGTTTGTGTTTTAGGTGATAGATTTGAAAAAATGGCAATAGTTAATAATGCAGTTATTTACAATAAACCAATAATTCATTTACATGGAGGTGAAATAACTGAAGGCGTAATAGATAATCAAATAAGAAATATGATTTCCAAGGCATCACATTTACATTTTGTTATATGTGAATTTTATAAAAAACAATTGATTAAAATGGGAGAGAGGAGAAGTAGAATATTTAATCTTGGTTCACTGGCAATAGATTTGATAAAAAATGTAAAAAAATTGAGTAAAGAAGTTTTGTTTGATAAAATTAAGATTAAGTTGAATATCCCCGTAGTAATTTTAACTTATCATCCTGTTACATTAGAAAAAAAAATATCAGAAAAGATACAAATAAAAAATATTTTTGATGTATTAAAAAAAACCAATTATCAAATAGTTGTTACAGCACCAGGTCATGAAAATGGGAGAAAAATTATTAATGATTATATAAAAAAAATTAGTTTAAAAAACAAAAGAATAATTTATGTAAAATCACTTGGACATAATTTATTATTTAATCTGTTACCTCATTGCAAATTTATGATAGGAAACTCCTCTAGTGGAATTATTGAGGCCCCTTTTTTTAAAATACCTACAATAAATATAGGTGATAGACAAAAGGGAAGATATAAGCATGCGTCCGTAATTAACTGTTCATATTCAAAAAATTCTATTCAAAAAGCAATTAATTTAGCAAGTAGTATAAAATTTAAAAAAAAAATTTTGAAATCTAAATTTTTTTTTGGAAATGGGAAATCATCAGAAAAAATTTTAAAGCAAATACTTAAAGTTCAAATAAATGAACAGCTTTTAAGAAAAAAATGAAAACAAAAATTAAAATAATAGCTGAAGCGGGATGTAATCATAATGGAAAACTAAATTTAGCCCTCCAATTAATAGATGCAGCAAAAAAAGCTGGTGCTGATGCAGTAAAATTTCAACTTTTTAATCCAGATGAGCTTGTTATAAAAAATACACCCAAAGCAAATTATGCAAAAAAATTTACTAAAAAGTTTAAAAATCAATATGAAATGCAAAAAAAAATAAGTTTGAATTTTAAAGAACATTTTAAATTAAAAAAACATTGTGATAAAAAAAAAATTGAATATTTGTGCTCTGCTTTTGATATTGAAAGCTTAAATGTTTTAAAAAAGTTTAAATTAAAAACATTTAAGATACCCTCTGGAGAAATAAATAATATTAAATATCTTAAACATTTAGGTAAATTTCAAAAGGATATTTTATTATCCACCGGAATGTCATCTAAAAAAGAGATAAATTTTGCTCTTAAAACTCTAACAAATTCTGGAGTTCCAAAAAAAAAAATAATCATACTTCAGTGTAATTCTGAGTACCCAAGTCCATATAAGGATATCAATTTACGAGCAATGATGACATTTAAAAAAGATTTCAATTGTGATTATGGCATCTCAGATCATTCACTTGGAATCGAAGTACCTATAGCAGCTGCAGCTTTGGGGGCAAAAGTAATTGAAAAGCATTTTACTTTAAATAAAAAATTTGAGGGACCAGACCATCACATGAGTTTGAAACCTAAAGAACTTGAACAAATGATATCTTCGATTAGAAATGTAGAAAAAGCTTTAGGTAAAAAGACAAAAATAGTTACAAAAAGTGAAAAAAAAAATATTAAGGTCGCAAGAAAATCAATTGTAGCAAGATTAGCAATTAAATCTGGTGAAAAATTTACAACAAAAAATTTGACTATCAAACGACCAGGTAATGGAATACCTGCAAGCGAATATTTTAATTTAATTGGAAGAAAATCTAAAAGAATATTTAAAAAAGATGAATTAATAACAAGATGAAAAAGATAATTATAACTGACTTGTCAACTATATATTCAGCATTACAGAAACTACAAGACTCCTCTGGTACATGCTTAATAGTAACCGATAAAAAAAAAAAATTGCTTGGAACTCTTTCAGATGGAGATGTAAGACGGGCTATTTTGAGAGGAAAGAAATTGTCAGACAAAGTAAAAGATATTTGTAAAAAAAAATGCTTATTTGTTTATAAAGATTCAAAAAGTTTAGTGTCACTCGCAAATTTATGTAAAAAGGAAAATATTGAGGTTATTCCAATCGTAGATAAGAAAAAAAAAGTTGTAAACTATTTTTTATCTAAAAATTTAAGAACTTTTGATTTAACTAAAGAAGATATAAATTTGGATGTAGTAATCATGGCCGGGGGTATAGGCAGCAGACTGAAACCATTAACAAACATTGTTCCGAAACCTTTAATTCCAGTTCAAGACAAAACAGTAATAGAAAAAATTATTGAAAGATTTTATGAGCAAGGTTTTGAAAAATTTATTTTATCAATAAATTACAAGAGTAATATAATTAAATCTTTTATGAAAAACCTTAAACCTAAATTTTCTTATGAATTTATAGAGGAGAAAAAAAAATTGGGTACAGCAGGAAGCCTTCATTTTTTGAAAGATAAAAAAAATAAAAACTATTTTATTATAAATTGCGACACCATTATTGATATTGAATATTTAAAATTAGTTGATTTTCACAAAAGAAATAAGAATGATTTAACTTTAGTGGTTTCAGCAAAAAAATTTCGTGTTCCATATGGTTCTTGTAAAATAAAAAAGAATGGAGAATTGCTTCAATTAGATGAAAAACCTGAACATCACCACCTAGTAAATACAGGTCTTTATATTATTAATAGTCAAATGTTTAATTATATAAAAAAAGATCAATATTTAGATTTTGATAATTTTGTAGGCATAATAAAAAAAAAGAAAAAGAAAATAGGTATTTTTCCGATAAGTGAGAGTTCTTGGTCAGACGTTGGTAAATGGGATGAATATAAAAAATTTTTAGAAAAATTCTAAATATAAGTTTTATGATTAAAAACAATAAAATTTTGGCATTAATTCCAGCAAGAGGCAAAAGTTTAGAGCTTAAAAAAAAAAACGTGAGAAATTTTTTTAAGAAACCTTTGATACAATGGACAATAGATGCTGTAAAAAAGTCTAAGTTTATAGATAAAGTTGTTGTATCGACGGATTCTGAAAAAATTTTAAAAATTGCAAATCAGTATAAATTTGTAAGTTTGAGTAAAAGACCAAAAAAACTCTCAACAAGATATGCCAATATGTATAATGTTATAAGATATGAAATTAAAAAAAACCCTGGTTATAACATTATAATCCTTTTACAGCCCACCTCTCCTCTAAGAAGTGTATCTGATATAGACAAAAGCTTAAAGTTAATGCTCCAAAAAAAAAGAAAAGCATGCGTAAGTTTTGTTGAATTAAAATATAGGCCAGAATTAATGTATCAGATTAGTAAAAAACAAAGTTTAAAAAAATTTAAAAAAACAAAATTCATTCTCAACAGGCAAGAGGTCGATAAATATTTTTATCCAAGTGGAGATATTTATATTTCATATATTTCAAGTTTTTTGAAAAAAAAAAGCTTTTTGGATAAGGACACTTTTCCATTCATCATAGAGAAACACAAATCAATTGATATAGATGACATATATGATTTTAAATTAGGTGAAATTAAACTTAAAATTTCTAGGCATAATTGAAATGAAAAAAGATTTTTTTAAAAATTTTAATGACAGATTAAACCTTAACAAGATTTCAAAAACGATTATAAAGAACAAAATAATACTTGATGTAAATTGTGACCAAAGTAATTATTCTTGGATATTTAAAAAACTTGGCGCTAAGGAAATTTATTGTTTTTATCAAAAAAAAAAACCACTTTATTACGATAAAAAAATTATTCTAATGAAAAAAAATTTCATCAATTTTAATTTCAAAAAGAGAAAATTTGACTTCATTTTTTATAATGGTGGCTTAAGTCATTCATCATTATGGAAATCCGAATTAAAGAAATTAGGGGACATTTGCAATAAAGGAGGATTTTTGTGGCTATCTTTGTTTGGAAAAAGTAAATTTTGGAATTACACCAAAGGTATAAAAAAAAAATTGAATAATAAAGACGTCGAAAATTTTGAAAAAATTTTGCAATTTAAAGGTTGGAATAAGAGTAAAATAAAGTTTTTAAAAGACTTGTTTTTTTCTAAAAAAATATTTTTTACTAAAAAAGAAATTGCAAAAAATTTAAAAAAAAACAATTTTGGTCAAATAAAATTTTTATCAAGAGGTGCTAAAACAGATCACGTAGAGGTCATAAGAAAAAAACCATCATTAAAATCTATCATGTCAAATAGTGAGATAAGATTAATAGCAAAAAAATTATAAAAATAAACTCAATGAAAATTAAAGATTTTTTTAAAATTGAATACAATAAAAAAAAATATTTTTATCGTTGCAAGAAATGCTTAGTTACATCTACTCGACCTAGAGTAAAATTCAAAAAAAAAATATGCTCTGGATGTTTAAATTTTAAAGAAAGAAAAAAAATAGATTGGAAAAAAAGATTTTATCAATTAGAGCAATTATGCTCTAAATATCGTAGTAACAATATAAAACATGATATAGTCGTACCTGTTGGAGGTGGAAAAGATAGCTCATACGTCGCATGGGTTCTAAAAAAAAAATTAAAAATGAATCCTTTATGCGTTTTTATAGAACCACCATTAATGACAACAATTGGAAGGAAAAATTTAAAGAATTTTGAAAAATCTGGATTTAAAGTTTTAAGAATAAAACACACATTTATAAATAAAAAACTTAATAAATATTATTTTAAAAAATTTGGATTACCTCAACATTCATGGTTATCATCAATAAAAATTGCTCCACTTAAAATAGCTAAACAATATAATATAAAATTAGTAATGTTTGGTGAGGAGGGTGAGTCTATGTATGGAGGTATAAAAAAAAATAGAAATAATATGATCTTTGATAAAGAAAATATTTCAAAATACTATTTAGAGTCTCAACCCATAGATATTCAAATTAACAGGGAAAAATTAAAATATATTTCACTAGATACAAGAGATTTGCAAAAATTATCAGAGATTAAAATGTTGTATTGGTCTTACTTTGAAGAATGGGACGAAAATTATCATCTCAAAATTGCAAAAAAGTATTGTGGTTTGAAATATGCAAAAATGAAAGAAAAAAATGCAATTAACAATCATTCCCACACTGATCAAAAAATGTTTGCTCTCCATATGTACTTAGCATATTTAAAGTATGGTTTTTCTAGGGCCACTTCTGATACAAGCATTGAAATAAGACATAAAAGAATTTCTAGGACACAAGCGATCAAAATTGTTAAAAAATATGATCATGTTTTTCCTATAAATTATTTATCAGATTATTGTAAATATTTTAATATTAATAAAAAGGAATTTTTTAAAATTTTAGATTCTCATAAAAATAATTTTCTTTTTAACTAAAATAAAATTTTGATAGGAATTAAATTAAAAATTTTTGATAATAAAGTAATAAATTTTCAATTTTTTAATAACGGTAATCGTGTAATAAAATTTAATTATAAAAATTTTAAGATTGTGATTATTGGCCAGATTTTTGAAAATAAAAATGAAATTTTTAAAAAGATTCAAAGTTCATTAGATAAAAAGAAATTAAGAAATTTACTGAAATTAAATGGAGAATATGTTTTAACGGCTTTAAATAAAAAAGATAAAATTTATATAATAGGCAATAGCCAAAATTCATATATACCAGTTTTTTATGTTAACTCTAAAAACAATTTATCTGTTGACCAAAATATATTAAATTTTAATAGCAAAGATTATTCTCAACTAAATTTAAAAAAAATGTACGAATGGTTAATTTTCAACGGAAGATCATTTAATAACGAAACTTTCTTAACAAAAATAAAAATTTTAGAAGCTGGAAGCTTAATAATTAAAAATAAAAAAAATTTAAGGAACTACCTACTGCCGCCTTTCATCTATAAACCAAACAAAATGACATTGAATGATGCAACTAGAATGGCATCGAATTCTTTGAAAAAAGCTATAAATGATAGAATAAAAAATTCTAAGGGAAATACCCAATTGGGTTTATCAGGTGGTTTGGACTCTAGAATACTAGCCTCTTTAGTAGAAAAAAATAATCTCTCAAAAGTAACAAGTCATACTATTTCAAGTAAATTTAGTTTTGAAAAAAAAATTTCTAGTATTGTTGCAAACAATTTAAAATTAAATCATTTCCAAATTAATGTTCCTGTTAAAGATTATTATTTATACGCTTTTGAAGCAATAAAATTTGGAGGTTTTAACAATGTATTTAAACATGGCATTTATAGAAAATTTCTAAAAAGAAAATTTAAAGATAAAGATAAATATAATATCATGTTCGGTAATGCTCTGGATGTTTTAATAGCAAGTAGTTATTCAAGCAGAGATTTAAAAAAAATTAGAAGTAAAAAAAAATATATAAATTGGTTTAAAAATAAATATCAGTTATTTTCTCTAAAAGAAATAAATTTGATATTTAATGACAAAAAAATAGACAATAAATATCTTTATAAAAATTTTTATAATTCTTTAAATAAATATAATTTTAATAAAAATAATTCTATAGATATCAATGATGCCTTTACTTTTGAGACTCGGATTAAGAGGTGGCATAATTATACTTTATCTAGTTATAGTGAATTTATTAACTTTTTGATCCCAACTTATGATCAAAATTTTTTGAAAATATGTTCTTCTATACCTTCTAATTTAAGATTAAGAGATTTATTAAGAAAAAATATTTTAAAGAAAATTAATTCCAAACTTTACAATTTAAAAACCTCAAATTTTTTAGAAAAAACTAATGCTAAAAAAAGAGCAAAATTTAAAAATTTTTATGATGTTAATCTTGGTTTTGATATGAAAAAAAATAATCATATATTAAAATTATTTTATAAGATTAAGAAAGAATTAGCTCTTCTTGATAAAGATAAATTTTTAAATATCAATCTTATCGAAAAAAGTATTCTTGAACACAAATTTCAAGATAAAGATATAAGCAGAAGAATAATTCTCATGATCTCTTTTTTGATTTCAATGATTTTAATTTTCCGAAAGCAGAAATTTAAGAATGAAAAAAATTAAAAATCTAATTTTTATTTTTGAATCTTTTTTAACCAAATATGATTTCGAAAGGTTTGGTTTTAACTTTTATAAATCTCAGGGACTTGAAATCAAAATTTTAAATCTTAGCCCTATAACTAGAAGCAATTATTTTAATAATGAAAAAGAAAAAAATCATTATATTAAAAACTTTCAGAAAAATTGTTATTCATTAGAGGACTTAAAGAGAGAAGTTTTTGAGTATAAAAATACATGTACCGCATCAATTATTTATATTGATGATTTAGAATATGATTATAAAGTAAGGAAGCTTCTTAAAAGCAATAATATTTTTATAATTAAGCACTTTTTCGGAGGTCAGCCTTTTAAAAAAAGAAATATAATTGAAATAATCCCACTTATATTTTTCAATTTTTTGAGTGCAACAAAAAAATTGATAGAAATAATAAGTTTATTTAGATTTAAGATTTTTAAAAAAGAAGATCCAGATTTGATTTTTTATTCAGGATCAAAATTTAAACCCTCAAAAAATATCAAATCTGTGAGTCTGCCAAGTTTTGAGTATGATAAAATAAATTTTTTATCATCAAAGAAACCCACAAATACAATTACTGATGAGTTTGCTCTATATATAGACGTACCATATAGGCACACAGACCAATATGAAATTAGCAAGAGATTTCCAAAAGAAGTCCCTTGTAGTTATGATGAATACTATGGAACTTTAAATAAATTTTTTGAAAATTTTGAAAAAGTATCTAAATTAAAAGTTTTTGTAAGTTCACACCCAAGATCAAATTACAAAAAAAATCCCTACGAAACTCAAAATTTATTCAAAAATAAAACTTCTGAATTATCAGCAGATAGTAAATGCAAAGTGATCTTGTTACATAGTAGTTTGGCTATAAATTACCCAGTTTTACTCCAAAAACCTATCATTTTCCTTACCCAATCAAAATTTACATACTCAAATAAAAAACATGTAATTGAATTATCAAGATTTTTTGAAAAAAAGCCAATAGAGATAGATCAAAATAATTTTGATGAAAGGATTTATAAAAATCACCTTAAAGTAAATACTAATATTTATAATACCTATAAAAATAAATTTATTTCAGAAAAAGATTTTAAAAATACAAGTTATGAGATAATTTGTAGTACTCTAATCAATAGTAATGAAAATTAAAGATAAAAATATACCAAGGAAAAATAAAATCACTAAAGATCGTATTCAGTTTGATCCTACCTCAGATATTCCATTAATGTCAGTCGTTGAAATAAGTAATTCTGGTATGTGTAATAGAAAATGTTCTTTTTGCCCGAGAAGTGATCCCTCTTATGAGGATATAAATGAATTTATTTCAAAAGATTTGCATAAAAAGATTTTTACCGAACTTTCCAAATTAGAATATAAAGGCATGATAATCTATTCTGGATATGTTGAGCCACTTTTAGATAAAAAAATTTTTGATTGTATAAAAGAGGCAAGATATTTTCTTCCTGATGCTCAAATTGAAATTATAACTAATGGTGACGTTCTGAACTTCGAAAGAACTAAAAAATTATTTGATAGTGGTTTATCTACATTATTGATTAGTGTTTATGATGGACCTGAAGAAGAAAAAAAATTCTACCAATTATGTAAAGAATTGAAATTAAATGAAGATCAATATGTTATTAGAAATAGATATATGAGTGCAGGTAATGATTTTGGTTTAAATATCAGCAATAGAAGTGGAAATTTAGAAAATTCAGAATTCAAAATTAAATCACTTAAAACAGCATTAAAAATGAATTGTAATTATCCAGCCTATACATTTTTTATAGATTATAATGGCGATGTTCAAATGTGTTCACATGATTGGGGTAAAAAGTATATTATTGGTAATATCAAGAATGAGAAAATCATAGATATATGGAAAAACGATAAATATCTTTTTGCTAGAAAAAAACTATTAAATACTAATAGGAATTTTTCTCCTTGTAATAAATGTGACGTTGAAGGTAGTCTTATAGGTAATAGGCATGCTCAAGAGTGGTTGAAAAAGATATAGTCTAGAAATGAAAAACTGGATTTCTAAAATTAAAAGATCTGAGCCAGAGAATATTGATAGATCCAAATATTTAAGACTAGACAAAAATGAGCGTGTAATTGATTTCAATCAATTTTTTTTAAAAAGAATTAAAACTAAATTAAATTCATTTTTGATAACGTCCTATCCGGATATTGAAAAAACCAAATCATTAATTTCAAAAAAATACAATATATCAAAAAATAGTATTTGTCTCACAGCAGGATCAGATTTTGCTTTAAGAATGTGTTTTGAATATTTTTGCAATAATAATGACAAGATAATTACAATTGAGCCTACTTTCGGCATGGTCGAAGTTTATTCAAAAATTTTTAATCTTAAAAATATCAAAATAAATTATAAAAGAAATTTAACTTTAAATCTTAAAAAATTATATAAAAGTTTAAGCAAAAATATATCAATGATTATCATTGCTAACCCGAATAGTCCTACGGGCACAATTATAGAGCCAGATGTAATGAAAAATATTATTGTTAAAACAAACAAATTAAAAATTCCATTAATAATTGACGAGGCTTATTTTGGTTTTTATAAAAAAACTTATGTAAAATATATAGATAAATTTAACAATCTTGTTGTAATTAGAACTTTTTCCAAAGCCTTTGGATTAGCTGGTTTAAGAGCTGGTTTCATTGTGTGTAACAAATTAATATCTAAAAATCTATTTAAATTTAAACCAATGTACGAAATTAGTTCATTATCTTGTTTGGCTATAGAGACTTTATTGAATAATCCAAAAGAGGTTAAAAGACATATAGATATGATTAATGATAGTAAAAATTTTTTAATTAAAGAACTAAAAAAAATGAATTATGAATATATAAATACTTTTGGAAATTTTTTTCATATTAATCTTAAAAATAAGAAAAAAGACTTTGAAAAAATTTTAAAAAAAAATAAAATATTAGTGCGTAAAGGACCGGGTGTTAAAGGTTATGAAAGTTTTTTAAGACTTTCTGTTGGATCTACATCACAAATGAAAAAAATAATTAAATTACTCAAAACCATATAAAATAATGTGCAGTATTGAGAATTTTCAAACAAATATTTTAAAAAAAAGCATTAAATTTATAGATCAATCTTTTAAAAATAACATTGATCCTGGATTAAGTCCCTTATGTTTTTTAACTCCTTGGGCGACATCCCCTGGAAAGTTTAAATTAGACTCAATAATGAAAAAAAAGATCGAGATAAAATCAATTTTTAAAAACATCTTAAATATTTCAAAAAATCATGATTTAAATGTTTTTTTCAATAAAAATATAAAAAAAAATAATAATTTTGATGTTATTGTTTCATACGCGACAAAAAAAAGTTTTGATAGTAACGGAAATTATTTTGATAATTATTTTGATCTAGGTTTTAATCATAAAAATGTTGTATGGCTATTAATTTCTCTTGACAATTATGTACCCAATAATATTCAAAACAATGTTTATATAATTTCTAAAAATAAAAATCAAAGTTTTAGTTTTTTTTATCTCATAAGAAAAATTTTAAAATTAATTTATAAATCAAAACTAAATAAAAATTTTCTTATTCATTATTGCTGGTATGAATATGATTTCGCGGAAAAAGTTTCAGATATTTTTGTTGAATTATTCTCCATGAGTAAAATTAAAAACGTAATATTAAACTATGAATGTATTCCATTTCAAAACAAACTTTTAAAAACAATTAAAAAGATTAATAAAAATATTAAAACAATTGGTTATTTACATTGTGCGCCATGGCCCTTACAAACTGATTTAATTTACAGAAAATTTTTACTAGATATTTTATTGGTTTCGGGTCAAGATCAAAAAAAAGTCTTAAAAGAATACTTAAAATGGAAAAATGTTGACATAAGAGTTATTCCATCTTTGAGATTTAAGAAAAAAAAATCTAAAGAATTTAATGGTTTTATTTTTATTCCTTATAATCTAAAACCAATTAATAATTATATTGAGAGATTCGAAAAATTTATAATAAGTTATAAATTTAACCTATCTAATCTTAAGGTCCGAATTCATCCATTAAATCAAAATAGCAAAACTCATATAGCTCTAAAAGAAAAATTTGAGAGTTTATTGAAGAAATATGCTAAACAATTAAAAAAAAAAAAATCAAATATCTCAATATTTTTTGGTTCTGCAACTGGAGTTTGTGTGCAAGCCCTAGAGGAGGGTAATAAAATTATTCATTTTCCTGATAATGAAATAGATGTTTTTTCAAATAAAATATGGAAAAACATAAAAATAGAAATAATTCAAAACAATGTTTTTTTATATGAAATTAAAAATTTTAATAAAATTTTTTACACAAACTTTGAAAATAATAGATTTAAGAAGTATGTACCTATTTAATGCTTTAGTTGTAATATTTTAAAAGTTAGTATAACTAATTTTTCTAAACTGTCATGGAACTAAAAAAAAAAAACATATTAATTACTGGAGCGGGTAAGGGCATCGGAGAAACTTGTTTAAAAAACTTTATTAATGAGGGAGCTTATGTTTATGCAATTATTAAAGATAGAAAAGATAATCATAAATTCAAAAAGTTAAAAAATATTTCCATCATAAATGGTGATGTTTCTAATATTAAATTAATTCAAGGCATTATACAAAAGTCTATTAAGGATAAGAAAAAAATAAATTGTGTTGTAAATAATGCTGGAATTAGGCATAGAAAGGATTTTATTGATATATCTAATAAAGAACTTCTTAAAGTTTTCGATGTAAACTTTTTTTCAATATTTAGAATCTTACAGCTATTATCTAAGTTTTGGATTAAGAATGATATTGAAGGCAATGTTGTTAATATCACTTCAATCGTAGGCCAAATTGGTTTTAAACAATTATCCGCTTATGCTTCATCTAAAGGAGCACTGATTTCCTTAACTAAATCTTTTGCATTAGAGTTTTCAGATTTTGGAATTAGGGCGAATTCTTTAAGCCCTGGTTTCACTAAAACATCTTTTTATGAAAAATTCAAAAAAAAATAAAACTTTATACAACTGGACGCTAAGTAGAATTCCTCAAAAAAGATGGGGATCGTCAAACGAAATATCTGAAATGGTAAGTTTTCTTTTATCTGATCGCTGTAAATATATTAATGGTGAAAATATTAATATTGATGGTGGATGGTTGAACTCATGAAGAAAAAAAAATTTATAGGATTAATTCCAGTTAGATTAAAATCAAATAGACTGCCCCAAAAACCTTTATTAGATTTATTTGGTTTACCTATGTTTGTTCATGTTTATAAAAGAGCAAAATTTTCAAAATTATTAGATGATCTAATAGTGTGTTGTGATGATTTAAAAATAATGAAAATTGCAAAAAAATATGATGTCAAATGTGTAATGACCAAACAAATTCACAAAAATGGCACTGAAAGAATTGCCGAAGCTTATGAAAAATTGGGAAAGAAGTATGATTTGATTGTTGATATTCAAGGAGATGAGCCTCTTTTAAATCCAAATCATATAGATAAAGTGATACAATATCATTTATTAAATTTTTCAGCAGATATAATTTTACCTTGTTTAAAAATAAAAAAACATGATAAACCAAGCCTTGTAAAAGTTGTCAAGGATAGTAAGGGCTACGTTCTATATCTCTCAAGGAGTGATATACCTTATAAATTTTTAAACCAAAAAAGTTTTTTACTTAAACATTTGTCAATTATATCATTTAAGCCTATTTCATTACAAAAATTTAGTAATTCAAAAAAAACTAATCTTGAGAGTATTGAAAATATTGAATTGTTAAGAGCTCTGGAAATTAATCTAAAAATTAAATCTTTTAATTTGAAAGGAGATAGTTTTTCAGTAGATACTAACATTGATTATAAGAATGCAAAAAAACAATTAAAAAAAGACAGATTATTAAAAATCTATAGTTAAAATGAATCTAAACTATACAGTCCATGATTTAAAATACGGTATAAGTTTCTGTGAAGATAAAGAAGCACCTGACATTATAAATGAAATAAAAAAAAATTTTTCTGATAAGAAGTTATTATTAGTAATAGATAATAAGCTTAGTTCAAAATTTTTAAAATATTTGTATAAAGATCTTGGTAAACTGGACTTAAAAATCAATATATTAAAAATTGAAGCCACTAAAAAAAACAAAAATCATAAAGTTATGTTTAAAATAATAGATAAACTAATAAAAAATAAATTTACAAAAAAATCAGTTTTAATTTCTTGTGGAGGTGGTGTAGTTGGTGATTTGTGTGCTCTTGCCAGTAGTTTATATTTAAGAGGTTTAATTTATTACCACATACCAACAACGATGACTGCAATAGTTGATAGTTGTATTGGTGGAAAGACAGGAATAAATTACAGAAATATAATTAATTCTGTTGGTAATTATTATCATCCAAAAAGAGTATTTATTTCAAAGAATGTTCTAAAATTGATACCAAAAAGGGAATTTATTTCGGGAGTTCCAGAAATAATAAAATCAGGATTAATTAAAGATTATGAAATAATTAAATTACTTATGGAAAATAAGAAAAAATTTTTTAATAAAGACTACAGATTTTTAAAAAAACTAATCTCTAAAACTCTTAAGACAAAAATCTTTTTTTTTAAAGATGATGTATTTGAAAATTCAAAAAGGTTAAATTTAAATTTTGGTCACACATTCGCTCATGCAATTGAAATGACATTTAAGTCAAATAAAGGTGATGTTATTAGACATGGAGAGGCAGTGGGTATTGGAATGTTGTGTGAAATTTATTATAATGAAGGAAGAAGTAAAAGTTTTAATTTAATTAGAAATTTATTAGAGACATATGAGTTACCAACGAATATTTTAGGTATTTCGAGGAATAGAAATAAAAAACAGATTATCAATTCTACTTATAAAAATATTTTTTTAGATAAAAAAAGAGTAGGAAAATTTCCAAGAATTATTAACATTAAAAAAATTAATTCTCCAAAAATAGTAGAAATGAAAAGCTTAGACAAAATCAAACAAACAATAAGAGAAGTATTGTTTAATAAAGTAAAATGAAAAAAGTTTTATATTTACTTTTTTTCATTTTAAAATTGATCGATAATGTTTTGGTAAAAATAATAAATAAAAGTTTTCTTTTAAAATTTAATGACTATTTTAATAATCATTTTTACGAGTCATTAATAATTAATAAAAAATATACGCAATTTTTTATACCTAATAGCACTACTAAATGGAGAGTTAACACTTTATATACCAAAGAGCCTGAAACTCTTGAGTGGATAAATAATTTTGCTAGCAAAAAAAATAATGAAATAATTTTTTGGGATATAGGATCAAACATTGGGCTTTATTCTATTTACGCAGCTCAAAAACACAAAAATATTAAAGTTTATAGTTTTGAGCCCTCAACTAGTAATTTAAGAATATTAAGTAGAAATATTTCTATAAATAACTTAGAAAATAAAGTTATGATCTGTCAATTGCCTATATCTGACAAAAATTTTTCACATTCAACAATGAACGAGCCAGAGTTTATTGAGGGATGGTCCATGAACTCGTATGGTAAACCATTAGATTATGAGGGGAAAAAATTTAATGCAACTCAGAAATATAAAATTTTAGGCACAAGTATAGATAGTTTAATTCAAAATAATATTCTTAAGCTTCCAAATTATATTAAAATCGATGTTGATGGTATTGAGGATAAAATTTTAACAGGTGGAAGAAAAACATTAAAAAATAAGAAAATTAAAAGTATCTCAATAGAGATTAACGAAAATTATAAAACACAGAAGAAATTTATTATTAAAATTTTAAAAGAACTTAGATTTATTTTTAAGCATAAAAAGCATGCTGAAATATATGATAAAAGTAAAAAATTTAGTAAAATATTTAATTATGTTTTTAATAAAAAATGATTGTGGATTTAATAGATAATTTTTTAGAAACAGAAGATTTTGTGGCGCTTAACAATTTGTCATTAGAGGAAGTCAATAAAAATGATATTAAAGTTTATCACAATTCTATAGCAAAAGATAAAGTGATAAAATCCGAATGTATACCAAATGAAATTTTAAAAAAACTAAATACTAAATATCATGATAGGGCTATGAAAATTTTGAAAAAAATTAATAAAGAAAAAGTTGATCTTTATGATTATTCAGAATTTCATATAATTGAGACAGGATCGCATTATTCATTTCCAATTCATGACGATACCCCAAATAAATTACTGAGTGGAGTAATATATTTAAAACCCCAAGAAAATTGTGGCACAAATTTTTATGATTCTAAAAGTGGTAAAAATAAAAGAACCATTGAATGGAAATGCAATCGAGCAGTTTTTTTTTCAAGATTAGAGCGAAAAACATGGCATTCTTATAATGGTGACAAAAAAAGTAATAGAGTAGTTTTAGTTTATAATTTGATGACTAATAGAATTAAACAAGTTTATAAAATAGAGAGAAAATCTTATCTCATAGGGAGCCTTAGGTATAAATTAAATCCATATATTTATAAACTTTTCAAGAAAACTTTATAAAATCAAAATGCTTGAAAAAATATTTTCAAAAAAAAAAATACTTATTACTGGTCATACAGGCTTCAAGGGTTCTTGGTTATCATTATGGTTAAAAAATTTAAACTCACATGTACTAGGAGTATCGCTTGATATTCCAACTACACCCTCTCATTATGGTTCTATAGGACTTAGAAATGATATTAGAAATGAATTTGTTAATATTAGAGATCTAACAAAACTAAAAAAAATATTTAAGAAATTTCAACCAGATTTTGTATTTCATTTAGCTGCACAATCATTAGTAAAAAGATCTTATTTAAACCCAAAATTAACTTTTAATACTAACTCAATTGGCACATTGAATATAATGGAGTGTTTAAGAGAGACAAAAAAAAATTGTGTAGCTGTAATAATTACAAGTGACAAAAGTTATAAAAATAAAGAAATAAAAAGAGGTTATAGAGAAAATGACATTCTTGGCGGTTTTGATCCTTATAGCGCTTCTAAAGCTTCAGCAGAATTAATTATTGATAGTTATTTTGAATCATTTTTAAAACATAAAAAAAACTTAAGAATAGGTGTAGCTCGAGCTGGAAATGTCATAGGAGGTGGAGATTGGTCTGAAAATAGATTAATACCTGATTGTATAAAATCATGGTCTATCAATTCTTCTGTAAAAATTAGAAATCCTAATTCGACACGACCATGGCAGCATGTTTTGGATGCAGTATATGGATATTTAATTTTGGCAATAAATTTAAAGAAAAATAAAAAACTTAATGGTCAAGCATTTAATTTTGGTCCATCTACTAAAAACAATTTTAAAGTAATTGATGTTTTAAAATTAATGAAAAAATTTTGGAAATCTATAAAATGGAATATAATAGAAAAAAAAAATAATCATTTTGAAACTAGATTATTAAAGTTAAATTCAAATAAATCTAAAAAGCTTTTAAACTGGCAAACAAATTTGAATTTTGTTGAGAGTGTTAAATATACCATTGAATGGTATAAAATTTTTTACCAAAATAAAAAAAAAATTAGTGAATTGTCTTCATATCAAATATTACAATACACAAGAAAAATTAAAAAAAAATAAATATGAAAGTTGTAATTTTAGCTGGCGGTTATGGTACCAGAATATCAGAGTATACCAAAACAATACCAAAGCCAATGATACAGCTAAATGGTAAACCAATTATAGAATATATAATTAACCATTATATATCTTATGGTTTTAAAAATTTTTACATTGCCTTGGGTTATAAAGGAAATATAATTAAAAATTACTTTAGAAATTATCATAATAAAAATATAAAAATTAATCTTATTAACACAGGTCTTAAAACTATGACTGGGGGTAGACTGAAAAGATTAAAAAAATTTTTAAAAAATGAAACTTTTTTAGCAACATATGGAGATGGCTTGAGTAATGTTAATTTACAAAAATTAATAAAATTCCATTTTGATAATAAAAAATTAGTCACTATTACTGCCGTTAGACCACCAGCCAGATTTGGAACTATAAAATTTAAAAAAAATTTTGTCTCATATTTTAGAGAAAAATCAAATTTAGATGAAGGTTGGATAAACGGTGGATTTTTTGTAATGAATTCAAAATTTTTAAATTTTATTAAAGATGATGATACATTACTTGAAAAGGAACCATTCGAAAAATTAACAAAAATGAAACAGTTAACAGGTTTTAAGCACAAAGGCTTTTGGCAGTGCATGGATACACTAAGAGACAAAGAAATTTTAGAGAAAAAAATAAAAGAAAAAAAAAATATTGATTCCTAAAAAAATACTAATTACTGGAGGTACGGGTTTTATTGGTTTTCATTTAGCCAAAAAATGCCTTAAAAAAGGTTGGAATGTCACTAGTTTATCAACCACACACCCACATAAAAGAAAAAGATTGAAAAATGTATCATATATAATTTGTGATATTTCAAAAAAAAAAGAATTAAAGAAAATAAAAAATTATGAATATGATTATGTCGTAAATCTCGCAGGATATGTTGATCACTCTAATAAAGAAAAAGTTTTTAAAGTCCATTATGAAGGTTGTAAAAATCTAGCTAACTTTTTTTTAAAAAAAAAAATTAAAAAATTTATTCAGATTGGTTCATCTATAGAATATGGTAAAAAGAGCTCTCCACAGAACGAAAAAATGAAATCTAAAAATACTCATTCTTATTATGGAAATGCAAAACTATTAAGTACAAATTATTTAATTACGTTGTATAAAAAAAAAAAATTTCCTGTGTGTATATTAAGACCATATTTACTGTACGGTCCAAATCAAGATTTTAATAGGATTATTTCTTCAACTATTCGAAATTGTTTATCTGATAAAACTTTTAATTGCTCTGAGGGAATACAATATAGAGATTTTTTATTTATAGATGATTTTGTTTCAGTTATAATTAAAGTTATTAACTTAAAAAGCACAAGCGGTCATATATTTAATGTTGGAAGCGGTAAAAAAACAAAGATTAAAAGTGCTATCAAAAAAATTCAAAAAATTATTGGAAAAGGTAAGCCTAAGTTTGGAGAAATTCCAATGAGAAAAGATGAAATAGTGACCCTTTATCCAAGTATAAAAAAGATAAAAAAATTCATAAAATGGAAACCAGCTATTTCATTCAGTCAAGGTCTGATTTTTACAATTAATCATTATAAAAAAAGTAATATTCAAAAAAATTAAAAAATTTAAAATTTTATTTAAAGAAAATGGAAAAAGTTTTTATAGTTTCAAATGACAAATTTTATTTAAGTAATAATGGTTTTTTTAATTCTAATAAAAACACATATACTATTATCAATAGTATTTCTAGGTTCTGTAAAGTTTATTTAATAGCACGTAAAACTAAAATTAAAAAAAAATTTTATATGAATTTAAATAATGTCTCATTTTTGGGAATTCAAAAATTATTTAATAAAACCAATAAAATTCAAAATTCTAAAGTTTTAATTATCTCTTTAACACCATTTAATTTTTTTATTTGTTTAATATTAAAAATATTAGGAGCTAAAAAAAAAAATTTCTATTTATTTTTGAGAAGTGATGGCTTTGAGGAATATAAAATTAAATTTGGAAAATTGGGATATTTAACCTACTGGTTAATGTTAACTATTTTAAAAGATAAATTAAATATTTTATCTTGCTCTAGATCTTTGACTGGAAATTTTAAATTCAAATTACTTTTTCCTTCAGAAATCAATGACAAATGGTTAAGTAAAAGAACTATAAGCAAAAAAAATTATATTAAAATACCAAAACTTTTGTATATGGGGCGATTTAGAAAAGAAAAAGGATATTTAAGTCTTATAAATATCTTTAAAAAACTAGATTACCAATCACGTTTAACAATGATTGGAAATGATCAAAAATATTTAAAAAAAAAAGACTACCCAAATAATGAAAATATAAAGGTGCTTGGTCAAGTGACTGATGATAATAGTTTAATAAAACACTATGACGAATGTGATATCCTAATTCTACCATCTTATATAGAGGCATATCCACAAGTAATTTTGGAGAGTTTATCTAGATTAAAACCCATAATAATTTTTAATGAAATAAAATATTTGAAGAAAACTTTTAAATTTGGATTGTTTAATTGTGATAGAGATGAAAAAAGTTTAGCACTAACAATAGAAAAAATAATAAATAATTATCAAAATATACAAAAAAAAATTTTAAAAGAAAAAATTTTTATGCAAAAAAGTTTTTTTTTAAGTATGAAAAAAATTTTTAAATCTTAGAATGGGAAAAATTTATTTTATTATATTAAGTTTTATAAGGTCTTCTAAGTTTTTCACTCAATTAATATGGGGAATCAAAATAAATACAAAATTACATAACACATTTTGGGATCTAACATCTTTAGTTTTAAAAAAGGAGTTGTGTCAAATTAAATATAAAAAGAAATATCTAGATATGGGTTGTGGTCAGTTCGCCATCCTTGGGCAGTTCTTTAAAAAGATTAATTCCTCATCAAATGTAACTTCAGTTGATATTTATGAAAAATTTGTTGAAAATAGTTTACATAACTCAGAGCTTAATAAAAGCAATATTCAAATTAAAAAATCAAACTTATTTTCAAACGTAGATGAAAAGTTTGATTTAATTTCTTTTAATCCTCCTTATGTCCCATCTTCACAGAAAAAAGATAAGTTAGAGTTTCCGAATATCCGTTATAGTGAGAATGAAGGTCTTAAAACTACTAATGATTTTTTAATTGGGGCAAAAAATTATTTAAAAACTGATGGTGAAATTTTACTAGGTATTAATACGTTTTATGTTTCACAAACCCTTTGTAATAAATTAATTTCTAAAAGTGGATTTAAGGTTTTAAAGATTACAAAAATGAAATTTAATACCTCTGTGGTGTTTAGATTAAAAGCTATTTAGATATTAAGAAATCTCCTAGAGCAAGATAATCAATTCCAGTTCCTGAAAAACATCTAATCGCCTCAGCAGGTTTGTTTACTATAGGTTCACCTTGAACATTAAAAGATGTATTGATGAGAATTGCTTGCCCTGTAATTTTTTCAAATTCTTTTATTAATTTGTAGAATTTTTTATTGTTTTTTTGTCTTACTATTTGCGGTCTTGCAGTTCCATCCACGTGAACTGCTGATGGAAAAATTTTTTTATATTTATTTTTAATTTTAAAAGCTAAAATCATAAAATCACTATCTGGCACATTTCCAAAATAATCTTTATATCTGTAGTCGTTTATTGAAGGACAGAATGGCCTCCAATTTTCTCTATGCTTCACCTCATCATTAAGTTTTTTTTTCATATTTTTCATAAGTGGATTAGCTAAAATAGATCTATTACCTAATGCACGCGCACCAACTTCGGATCTACCTTGAAACCAGCCAACTATTTTGCCTTTGGAGAGTTTTTCAGCCACTATTTTTTCAATATTTTTAACTTTCTTAAATTTTATTTTTGACTCTTTCAAATATTTCAATATTTCATTATTTGAAAAGCTATTTCCATAATAACAATGCTCCATTTTTTGAAAATTTCCTTTTTCATTTTTAGCTGATAACATTGCAGCTCCTAAAGCTACTCCATTGTCAGAAGCTGCTGGTTGAATATATATTTGTTTGACTTCAGAGAGATTGGCCAAAGCGCCATTCAATTTACAATTCATATGAACACCTCCAGCTAAACAAAGATTTGAAATTTTAGAAATCTTAATTAAATTTTTTACAAGCAATTTTACTATTTCTTCCAATCTCCACTGAACATTAAAAGCTAATTTTCTATGATAATTTGATATTTTCTTATTATTAAACAATGGTTTGCCAAAAATTTTTATAAAATCCTTAGAAAATCTTGGGTTAGTATCTCTATTTCCTCCAAACCTTAATACTGGATTTAAATAAAAATCTCCTGTTTTCATATCGTATTTTAAAAATTTATTTAGTTTAGATTGTATTTTTTTGGAGTATTTTCCATATGAAGCTAAAGCCATTAACTTTCCTTCCTCTGAGTTGCTTTTAAAACCAAAAAATTCAGTAAAGGTTGAGTAGTATCCACCAAGTGTATTAGGTAATTCAAATTTTTTTATACATTTTATATTCTTGCCTCGTCCCACATAAAGGCCACCTGTAAATTCCTCTCCCAAACCATCTAATATAAGAATACTACTTTTTTTAAAACCTGATGAATAATAAGTACTAGCCGCGTGACTTAGATGGTGTTTATAAAAAAAAATTTTTTTATTAAATTTCTGCCCTTTTTTTGCAAATTCCCATTTAAGCTCATTTGATATTTTATCTGGATCGTAACCCAATCTAATCCTTTCTTCTAAATTAAGATTGTAATTATTTCTAAGAGAAACGTACTTTGAATACATTTTTTTCATTTTTTTTGGAACAATATTGAATTGATGAGGACAATCCCACCCAAATGAAATAGTTTTGATTTTTTTTATTGTAATTTTTGCCTTTTTTAAACAATAAAAAATTGAATTTATAGGTAAAACTAGCGGTGCGTTTTTAATCCTTGTAAACCTTTCTTCCTCTGCAAATGCAATTATCTTTTTTTTTTTAATAAGGCGGCAGAGGGATTTGTCCCAACCCCACCAAAAATTCCTAAGTAATAACTCACTTGTTTTTAATATATTATAAAAAGTAAATTTTCAATTTTTAATATTTTTTGAGATTAAATTAATAATAATTAATTGTATTTACGATTTATAATTATATAAATAATAGGCAATAAATTGCATTATAAATGAATTTAAAAATAAACTTTCAATTTTTTTTTTTTTGGATATGGTATAGTTTTTTTTCCATTATTGTTGTTAGTAGGACCATTATTTTCCGAATTATTTTTAATTTCTGTCATCGTTTTTTTCTTACTTTCTATTGTAAAAGAAAAAAAAGAAATTTTTTATAGAAATAAATTTTTTATTTTTTTTTTAATTTTTTATATTTCGACTATATACTCAACTTTAATTAATTATTATAATTTAGACTTATCAATTAGCGGCATATTTTACTTTAGGATATTATTGTTTTCTTTTTCAATTTGGTTTGTCCTCGAAAATTTTGATGTCTTTAATAAAAAAACAGTTTTTTTTTATAATTTCCTTTTTTTATTAATAATTTTTGATTCTTTGTTGCAATTTTATTCAGGAAAAAACTTGTTGAATTATGAGATTGTATCAAGCCGAATTTCAGGTTTTTTTGGAGAAGAACTAATTTTAGGAAGTTTTATACTTAGAATTTTACCTATTTTTTTACTTTTCATGGTTATGAATAATGATTTAAATACTAATAAAAAAAAAATTTATTATGCTTCAATCATTTCCTTAGCATGTTTTGTAATTTATTTATCAGGTGAAAGAACATCCTTTGGTTTATTGATTTTATATTTTACTACACTTTTTTTAATGTCTTCACATTTACGGAAATTTATTACAATTGTAATAATAATATTTCTTACCTTATCAGTATTTTTAACAAATTTTGAAAATTCCAGTAAGATTAACCCCGCCAATAGAATGTTTGTTAAATCATATAATCAAATAATTGGTAAGGGAGCTGAAAAACCCGAGGAGTTTAAAAAAAAATTTTTTGATAAGATTTACGTCTTCTCACATGATCATCAGGGACATTATATACTTTCATACAAAATATTTAAAGATCATATGATTTCAGGAACTGGGCCTAAGGGATTTAGATATTTATGTAGGAATAAAATTTATATATTAGAAAATAATGATGGCTGTTCAACACACCCCCATAACACTTATATTCAAATTTTAGTCTCTAATGGTCTTATTGGATTTTTTCTAATAATGTTTGCTTTTTTTTACATCTCAAAAGAAATGTTTCTTTGTAGAAAAAAAATGAAAGATATAGCTATTTATAATAAAAAAGAAATCTGTAAAGCAATTTTAATTTCAGCAATATTTGTAAATTTATGGCCATTAATACCAAGTGGCAATTTTTTTAACAATTGGTTATCGATGTTATATTTTTATCCTGTAGGTTTTTATCTCTATTTCAAGCATCAAAATGACTAAAAAATTAATTAGCATAATTATCAATTGTTTTAATGGTGAAAAATATCTTGAAAAAAATTTAAATTCTATCTTAAAACAAAAATATCAGAAATATGAAGTAATTTTTGTAGATAATTGTTCAACGGATTTAAGTTCAAAAATTTATAAAAAAATAAAAGATAAAAGATTCAAATATTTTAAAACATCAAAAAAAATTAAATTATACGCATCTCGAAATTTTGCTATTAAAAAAGCTAAGGGTGAATTTATTACCTTTCTTGATGTAGATGATTGGTGGAATGAAAAATTTCTAAGCTCTAAAAAAAAATTTTTTTTATCAAATAAAAAGTATGGTTTTTCTTTTTCTAATTGTTTTCATTATCATGAAAATTTAAAAAAATTTGAGAGTTTTTATAATAAGAAGTTACCTTCAGGATACATCTTAGACAATTTATTGAAATATTATTTTGTTAAGCTAAGTACAATCATTTTAAAAAGAGAATTATTAAAAGATTATAAGTTTAATCCTTATTACAATATTATAGGTGATTATGATTTAATTATTAGATTATCAAGAAAATTTAAGGGTATGGGATTTCAAGATAAATTAGTTAATATAAGAATACATAGAAATAATTTTACTAATAATAATAGAAAAATGTTCTATAGAGAATTTAAACATTGGTTCAATAATCAAAATTTTAATGATTATTTTTTTATCAAAAATAAGAAGTTTTTATCTCTGAAACTTGAATATTTAAGATTAGTATATTTATTAATGGAAAGTAAAAATTTTAGATTATTAATAGATATTTTTAGATTCCCTAATTTTTATTCAAAAATTAAATTATTAATAGTCTTTTTTATTCCTGGTTTTCTTTTGAGATTAAAAAAAGATTATTTTTAATAAATGATTCTATTAACAAAAAAAGCCTCAGCTTTATGAATACCAGCCATACCTCCACGAACTACAGATAATGCATTAATATTTGGTATTGATCTTGAGTGAGGAGTTTTTCTCAATTCAAATTTGTACTGATTTAATAGAAATTCTTTTTTTTTTGAGAATTTTGATATATCTACAAAGTAATTAGGATTGAATATTTTATTATTAGAATTAATACCCCAATCGGTAGAGGAAGGAATTTCAAAACTGAGTAATTTTTTTATTTTAAATTCTGAATTTGGTCTAGAGGCTACAAAAGTTGAGAAAAATGTATGATAATGATCAGCGTTTAAATCATGTTCATAATGCGTATAAACGATGTCAGGTTTATATTTTTTAAAGTAATTGAAAATTATATTTGTTAGAAAATTATGTGGATAAGTATGAAGTTCTAAATTTTTTAAATTTAAGAAATCAACAATAAAAAATTTTCCTATTTTAGCTACTTTCCGAGCCATTTTTTCTCTTTTTAAAATTTCTTTTGTGCACTTAACTTTTTCACTAGATTTATATCTAGCCGAAACTCCATCAGATACAAAAAGCACAAATACCTTGTCTCCATTATTAACATGTTTGAGAAGAGTACCACCACATCCCAAAATTTCATCATCTGGGTGTGCCGCAACTACAAATATTTTGCTCATAAATTATTGTTAGAATTTATTATTAAAGTGTAGTATCAACTTTCGTAATGAAAAGCCAGCTATCTTTGGTTAAAATTGAGACGTTGATAAAAAATTTTATAAATTTATTACAAGTTAAACAATCATGAAAATTTTTTTTTTAACTTTTTCTATATTTATTATAAATCTTGTATTTTATTTAAAATTTAACTTAATCTCTAAACTTGCTTTTTTTGATAATCCAGATGGTAAATTAAAAAGACATTCAAAACCCACCTCATTAATTGGAGGATTTATAATTTTAATAAATCTTTATTTAATAATTTTCTCATTGAAGATTTTTGATATTGAAAATTCAATATTTCAAAGTCAATTCATATATCTGTTTATCACTCTCTGTACATTATTTTATTTGGTTGGATTATTAGATGATTTAAAAAATTTGACTCCAAATGTAAAATTGTTTTCTTTAATAATCTCAATTTTCTTAATATCTTATTTGTTCCCTGAAATTAATTTAGAGCTTATTAAAATATCATTTTTGAATAAGACATATTTCTTTAATGAATATTCAATTTTCTTTACAATTTTGTCTTTTTTACTATTGGCAAACGCGATAAACATGTTCGATGGTATAAATCTTCAAGTTATTTTGTTTTGCATCTTTATATTTATGGTATTTATCATTAAAGGTTTCCTATCATTTTTTTTTATATTGTTGTTAATAAGTTTTTTCTTCATAGGTTTACTCAACTATCAAAATAAAGTTTTTATTGGAGATGGGGGATGTTTTTTGATTAGTGCTATATTAGGATCCTCATTTATTTATCAATATGAAAATTATTCTAATTTTTTATTTGGTGATGAAATCTTTATAATTTTATTTATACCAGCAATAGATATGTTAAGGTTGTTCGTTTCAAGAATAGTGAACAAAAAAAATCCATTTAAAGGGGATTTGAATCATCTGCATCACAAAGTTGATCATTACGTTAAAAATAAAACTTTAACAGTTTTTATTACAATTTCCTTAAGTATATTTCCATGTTTATTGATGTTTTTAGGATTAAAAACATATTATATCTTAGTTTTAAACCTTATCATTTACACAAGTTTAATTTTGTTTTTGAAAAATAAAAATAATATATGAAAAATATAATTATAGGTAAAAATAGTTCTATATCTAAATATGTTCAAAAAAATTTAAAAAATTCATATATATTTTCCGCTAATGAACTAAATGAAATTCATCTTTTAAAAAGAATAAAAAATTGCAAAAAAATAAACTTAATTTTTAATAATTTTTATCCCTCTAAAAATTTGAATTCATTAAATCACAAAGATTATAAAAAATTTTGTGAATTATCCTTAGAAAAAATTTCATTTATTTTTGAGAAAATTCCTTCAAGTAAAATAAATAAGATAATTTACACTAGTAGTGCCTCTATATACAGAATTTCTGAAAATTTAAATCATCCAAAAGAAGATTATTTTAATAGAGAATTATACTCCTCATTTAAATTAGCAGCTGAAAAACTGATAATTAATTATTCTAACAAAAAAAATAAAGAATACTTTATAATGAGATTATTCAATATTTATGGTGACCAATTTGATAAATTTTCGTTTATTGAAAATATTATTTACTCAAAACAAAATAATAAAAAAATTTTTTTAATAAATAATGGAAATTCTGTAAGAGATTTTGTTCATGTAAAAGATGTTGGAAAAATTTACAAAAAATTCCTTGAAAAGAAATTAAGTAGAGGGATTTATGATATTGGTACAGGAAATGGTTATCTGATAAAAGATATTGTAGATTTTTCTAATTTTAAAAAATCAAAAGTTGTTAAGATTGACAATATTGACGAGATACATAATTCAGTTGCTCAAAACCAAAACTTAATTAAAGAACTCAAAAAATATAGATTTTTAAGTCTTGGAAAATATTTAAAACAAAAATTAAGAATTAACAAAAAAACAATAAAACCAGTTTTAGATCAAGAAGATGAATTAAGAAAAAGTACTATTAGTGGAGTAGTTATTTATGGAGCAGGATATGCTGGAAAACAAATATACCATGAACTTTATAAGAATAATGAGAACACACTTTTTTTTGTTGATGACGATGTAAAAATTCAAAACACAAATTACAAAGGAATACCTATAATAAGTTTTAGAAATCTTCTTGAGATGAGAAAAAATTTTCAAATTAAAAGAATTTATTTAACAATTCCCTCACTTGACAAAAGATCTTTAGAAAAAATGATAAATAAAGTTAAAACAAATTTTTTTGATGTACGATATTTGCCTGAAAAAAAATTTTTAATTTCAGATAAAATCAATATAGAGGATCTTAATTTAGATGAAATCAATTCTATTTTGAATAGAAAACAAATTAAATTAAAAAAGATAAAAAAATTATCAAATAAAACAGTTTTAGTTACCGGTGCAGCGGGAACGATAGGTTCTGAAATTTGCAGGCAATTAATTCAACACAACGTTAAAAAGGTTATTGCATTAGATAAATCAGAAATTGGTATCTATAATAATCTTAAAAAAAAATTTAGTAATAAAATTTTTTATAAATTGATAGATGTAAATGATTACTTATTCTTAGATAAAACAATTAAAGAAAATAATGTTCAAATAATTTTTCACGCAGCCGCATATAAACATGTAAATATTCTTGAAAATAATGTTTATTCAGCTGTGAAAAATAATGTTTTAGCAACATTTAACGTATGTAACTTAGCTGTAAAAAATTCATGTGAAATGATCTTCATATCCACAGATAAAGCTGCTAATCCAATGTCTATTCTTGGATACACAAAAAGGTCTGCTGAAAAAGTATGTGAATATTTTAATCAAAAATTTAAAAGTAAAAAGCAAATTAAGATAGTAAGATTTGGAAATGTTTTTGGAAGTTCAGGTTCAGCAATAAATAATTTTTTGGATAAGATAAATAGTGAAAAACCTATAGAAATTACAAGCAAAAAGGCCTCAAGGTATTTTATGACAGTTTCAGAGGCATGCCATCTCGTTTTACAAACAACCACGATGAATTTGAAAGGGAACACATTTATATTAAATATGGGTAAACCAGTAAATATTTTACAATTAGCTAAAAATTTGGCAAAAATTAAAACAAAAATTAATAATAATTATAATTTTGAGTTTAGAGAGATAGGATTACAACCAGGTGAAAAATTAAAAGAGACTCTTAAAGATAAAAAAGAAATTTTAAAAAAAGTTAGTAAAGAAATTTTTATGGTAAATAATAAGAATAAAAATATCAGTAAATTTCAAATTCATTTTGAAAAATTAAAAGTAAATTTTTTCAAAGGAGATAAAAATAAACTTGTTAAAAATTTGAAAGATATAGCTAAGTTTTGTTAAATTATACTTTTAAAATTGATTTTTTTTAAATATAAATTAATTAATCAATTTTTAATGATCAAAAATAAAAAAATTTTAGTTGTTGGCGCTGGTGGATTTATTGGTGGTCATTTAACTAATAGGTTATTAAAAGATGGAAATTCATTAATAGCAGTAGATATCAAACCAAAGGAATACTGGTTTCAAGAATTTGAAAATGCTGAAAATCATTATTCCATGGATATGAAAGATATTAATAATTGTAGAAAAGTTACTAGACAAATTGATTATGTATTCAATATGGCTTGTAATATGGGTGGAATGGGTTTTATTGAGAATAATAAAGCTGAGTGTATGCAATCAGTCTTAATTAATACTAATTTATTAATTTCATGTAGGGAAAATAGAATTGAGAGATATTTTTTCTCCTCAAGCGCTTGTGCTTACAATACTAGAAAACAGAAAAATGTTTTTATAGAAGGGCTTAAAGAGGAAGATGCATATCCCGCAGATCCAGAAGATGGATATGGTTGGGAAAAATTATTCAGTGAACGTATGTGCAGACACTTTATGGAAGATTATAATTTACCTGTACGAATAGCTAGATATCACAACATTTATGGTCCTTATGGCACATTTGATGGTGGACGTGAAAAAGCTCCTGCTGCATTATGTAGAAAAGTAATAAAAGCAAAAAAAAACAATGAAAATAAAATAGCAGTTTGGGGTGATGGTAAACAAACTCGAACTTT
>MDSZ01023767.1_pt1 | contig 46572 bp, 31 predicted proteins | sample 811201 | NCBI WGS metagenome assembly MDSZ01 (sample SAMN05326647, study PRJNA326480) | marine metagenome | isolation source: seawater | place: Indian Ocean: North | collected 2010 | reverse complement strand
GAGAGAGAGAGAGAGAGAGAGAGAGAGAGAGAGAGAGAGAGAGAGAGAGAAAGGGAAAAAAAAAAAAGAAAAAAAAAGTATAAAACCCTAAACACACACCACCACCACCAAAAAAAACCCATTTTTTTTTTGTTTTTTTGCCCTTTTTTTTTCTTTCCTTTTTTCGGGAGGATCCCCTTTATCTCTCTCTTCTTCTTCTTTGGGGGACGCGATAAAAAAACGCACACAACATTGCGCGCTTCTTTGACGACATGAAGAAGAAGCCAACACGGTGTTCTCGTCGCAATGGACGACGACGACGAACTTTGGCTTCGACGGCGGGAGGCTTAAGCTGCTTGGGCTTTGTCTTACTCGGAGCATCATCATCGTTGTTGGTTGGCGACTTTGCGACGGCGGTTGCGACACCGGCGGTGTTGTCTTCGTCGTCTTCGTCTTCGGTGGCATCGCAATCGAAGTCCTCCCCGTTAAAGTCGTTCGTCTCCCGCGGCAACAATGATGATGATGCCAAAGAGAATGTCGTAAAGACGACGACGACGTCGAGAAAGAAGACCATCATCGCGACAAAAAACGCGAACAAGAACAAGAACAAGAAGAAGCTCGCCACGCTCGGCGACATACCGGGCGCGATGACGACAAAAGAGAGCTTTGAAGACGACGCGATGAAGGCGCTGGACGGGTATTTCGATTTTCATCAAAGGGACGCGTCTTCTTCTTCTTCTTCTTCTTCTTCCATTGGGGAAAAGGAGACATCAAACGTCCCCGTCGAGGACCAAAAAGCGTCGACGACAGAGGCCTTTGACGACAAAGATGGAAAAAAGGAGGTCGTCGATTTGTCCTCGGCGGTAAAAACCGCGCTCGAGGACGCGCGCGTGAACGTCGACGATGATCCCTCTCTGGAGGATTTGAAGACGTCCTTGAAGTCCGGGAAGACAGTCGTGAACGGAAAGGCATTGTTGGAAGAAGAAGAGGAGAATGATGCTTCCTCGTCGTCGTCGAAAAACAACATCAACACCGTGGAAGTCGAAGCCGAGAAGCTTCTGAAAGAGGCGAGCGAAGAGACGCGACGGTCTTTATCGTCGTCGCCTGAATCGTCGTCGTCTCCCGCTGTTGGTGGTGGTGGTGCCGCCTCCGCGCAAAAGTCATCACAAAAATACGTCCCGATCACGACGTCGCGCTCGATGCGTTCGCTCTCGCCGACGGCGCAAAAGTATTTGAGACCGCAACAACACCAACAGTCGTCGTTACGTTCGGACCTGACGTCTTCGGCTCGATCTGTGTACTCCAACAACGCCGTGTCAAAGTCGACTGTACCAAAGGTCTCTCTCGCGGCCAAGTACGCGAGCATGTTCGGGTCGAGGTCGAGCGACGGCGCATCATCTTCGTCGTCGTCGTCGGGGAGCAGGAGCAGGAGGAGTGGGTTAGTCTCCGTCGCGCACCCACAGTCTTCTTTACTCAAAGCGAAAGAAACCGTTGTTGATGATGATGATGATGATGATGGGAATAATACTAATCCGTCGTTGTTTTCGGTGTCGCACAGCGCGGTGAGGCCGAAAGTTGCCTCCATCATGCGCAGATTTGCACCCAAAGATGTTCGCGAGGCAAAGGCTGGAATGAATCAGGACGATTGCGACGAGATCAAGGAAGAGTTGGAAGACGTCAAAGACGAAAACAACACGTTGGAAGAGCGCGTGGCGATCGAGGAAGCGCAAAACAAAGTCGAGGAAATCGAGCAACAAATTCGCATCGCGGAACAAGAAAAGCTGCTCACGGAAACCAAGTTGGACGCGATTCAACCGGAAACGCCGCCGACGAAAACCGAGTTGGAGAGTAAGTTGAGCGCGTTGACGACAAAGTTGGAAGCGATTAACGCTCAAAATGAAATCATGACGGAGCAAACGGAAGTGTTGAACGCGATGTCGAAGATGTCCTCGACCTCGACGGAGTACAAAGAATTGGAGGACAAAATGAACGAGTTGAACGAAGCGTCGGAGACGGTGAAAGCGGACGCCGCGGGGGTGCCGCAGCCCGACACCTCCGAAGCCGAAGATTTAGCCTCTCAGATCGAAGAGTTGCAAAGCAAATTGGAAGAAGCTGAAAACGCGTTGGAGGACAAAGACGACGAGTTGGACCAAACGAAGGGGCAAATCGATGAGGTGTATTCCGACTACAAGAACGCGAAGGACGACGCCGAGAACTACAAAGACGACGTCGAAGACTTGTCGAAGCAATTGGACGACGCGAATGCGGAGATTTCTTCGGGAAAAGTCGCGATCAGCCAAGTACAAAGCGAAGCCGCGCAGTTGAGCTCCGAGAATGAAGTGTTAGAGGCTGAAAATTCGCGTTTACAAATGCAGTTGTCCGCCTACGACGCGGAAAAGCAGAAGTTGATCGAAGAGATTCAAACGCTCGGTCAAACGGTCGACGAGATGGACGAAAGGCAAGCCAAGTTGGCGGAGTTGGACTTGATCAATAAGAAGATTTATTTGATCAAAGAAGCCAACACCATGAGTGAGGTGTTCAAGCTTCAAGAGGAGAATTTGCAACACCAAGCCGAGGAAATCGAAGCCGAGAAGGAAAATCTGGATGCCACGGGCACGCCGTACACGAAGAAAGCAGCGACGGTCGAGGAAATCGATGAAGCCATCGAAGGATCGAAAGAAGTGCTCAAAGAGGCCATCGATGACCAAGACGCGTCCGATGGAGACCTCGCGACGGCGGCGGAAGACAGCGAAGACGAGGTGCAAAAGGTGTTGAAGTCTGAAGTGTCGTTCCCGACATCAGATTCGAGCTCGACTGTTTCGAGTTACACATCTTCCCCTACCTCATCGTCTTCGTCGTCGTCGTCGTCGTCGTCGTCTTCCTCTTCGACGACAACTTCGTCTCCTTCGAGCAAAAACGACGATTCGAGCGGTATCTTCTCCAGCGGCGACGAAGACGAAGTTGAAGTTCCAGTTGGTACGCCGCCCGCGGTCGCGGACGCCTTGACAAATGCGAACGAAGATAAATCCATCGTGACGACTTTGAAGAATCGGGATACGAGTAGTCTCGTTGATCTCAACGATCCAGTCGTTGAAGTCGACGTCAGCGCGTCCAAAGGTATCGATGTTATTCATAAATCGGAAGCGAGCGGCTCCGGCGAAACTGGCGAATCGTACCAGGTGACAGAATCGGAAAATGACATCGCCAGCGCGTTGCTCGCCGTCGACGAAGGCAATGCCATCGAAACGTCGTTTGTTTTAAATGGTGTCAACGCGGCGAACTTTACCGCGGAAGATGAAATTGGCGCGAAGAAGGTCTTTGCCGAGGCTTTCGACACCACCCCGGACAACATCATCTTCGTGTCCCTTCACGATTACGTGGCTGGCGAAGAAGCAACCTTGGCGAAAACGCCGAAGAAGAACGTCGAGGATGTCAAATCGAGAGCAAAAGAAGCCGTTTTGAGAAGCCGGTCTATCGCGAGGCACGCCGCCGCACTTGGCTTGGCGCAAACCACGCCTAAACTTGGCGCTTCGTCTTCCAAAAGCGCGCCGAGAAAGGTACTCAAAGAAAAGACAAACGACGACAACAACCGAGACTACTTGAACGAGTACATCAAGAAAGTGAAAGCGAAGAAAGAGGCGAGTTTGAACGCTGCCGTGACGAACCGAAAGAGCACTGCGAATTCGTTCGCGATTCCAACGACGTTGATGAAATCCTCCTCCTTGATGAAGACGTCTTTGACTAGCAACAAGAAGAAGGATCCTTCCTTCTCGGCTTCCATGGTAGGGTCACCGAGTTCAAAACCCATGGCGACGCCCAAAAACTTCGCCACATCCACCGTCGAAGAAGCGATGAAATCAACCGATGCAACTGCTGAAGCTGCGACTAAAATCCGTATGGTTGTCCTGACCGAGGACGTCGACGCAAAAGAACTTCTCATCGCTGAACGCTTCTCTGACCCGGAAATCGTCGCCGCGGTCGTCGCTCGACTCAAAGCGACCGGCGCTCCGGCATTGGCTGAGGATATCGGGATCAGCTTAGTCGAAGAACGCAAGAACAAATATGACGAATACTTTAGCTTCCTTCCGGAATCGATGCGCAACGCCATCCACTGGGTCTGCAACAAAATCGAGTTTGCCTTCGAAGGCGTCCGAGACTGGCTCATGGGCACGTTTGGCATGTCACTCACCGAAGCCGATGCGATCACCGGTGCCATTATTGGTGGTTTAATAGTTATTATTGTATACTTGGTCTTGCGCACGATATACCGACGGTTCGTTCGATATCGATTGAAAGAACAAAGAGCAAGAAGTACCGGTAGTTATGGGAGAGGAAATAACGACGAGAGCAGGCCGTTATACAGAGAAAGTTCAGAAACGATAACCACGAAAGGTGGTCAAACGAATCGAGAGTATTCCTCCTCTCAACAATACGGAACGACCCCGCCGGTCAGTAGAGGGTATTACGGCGCCGGCGCCGGCCCGGGTAGACGATAAAAGCCGCGAAAGGGAGAAGAGACGACTCTTCGAGACTTTATGCATCATCACACGAAAAAATACGAGACTAGAATACTCCGGAGAGAACTTTTTATACCAACAATCATCTTTATACACAGAAGACACACCACACGCTTTTTGGATGACGACGGTGTCCCCTTTGTGACAGAATATCTCTCCGTGCGAATTTTTTTTATGAGGGGAGGGGGGAACAAACGAAGGATTATTGTTCTTTTTTATAGTAAGAAATATTGAGTCAGCATTCAAATTTCCCCATTCTCTTCCCGGATAAACGTTGTCCGCAAAGAGCGAGCGACGCGCGCGTTGAAAAAAGCACCGTTGCACTCTCGGCACTTTCACACCACGCGAAGACGACGACGTAGTAATAATAATGGCGACGTATTTTTCCGAAATCGGCAAGTCCATCTCTAATGTCCTCACGAAAGATTTGAAATTGGTGGACAAAATAACAGTGACGACCGCCGACGGCGCAAAATCTGAAACGTGTGTCAACACGAGCGCGTCGTCCTTGACGCACAAAACGACCATCACTCGAGATATCATCGATGGTATCAAAGCCGATATTGTTTTAGACGCGAACGCGCGCTCGGTGTCGACGACGTTGACGGCAAACGATGTCATTTTGAACGGGTTGAAAGTTGATTTGAAGACTGGGAATTTGACAACCATTTCAGAGGTGAAAGCGAACGTCCTCGAAAAGGCGAGCTTACAATACAAGACCGGAGGGATGGGAATGAAATGCGAAATGCCGTTGGCATCTCCGAATACGGTATCTGTTAACGTGTGCTCGGACATTTTGGGCAGCGGAACGTCAGTTGGTGTGGATGGAACCTTAACCACATCCGGACAAGTGCAGTCGTACGGCGTCGCGTTGCAAAAATGTCAAGGCGATGCGACGTACGCGGTTGCCGCCGATAACGGTCTCGACCGGTTAAAGTTTGGAATGAGCACGAAATTAAGTTCGGATATGAACGGAGCAATCGAGTGCGTCGTTGGGAGAAGCTCAGGGAGTTTGGCGTATGCCGTTGGGTTGCAAAACTCGAACACCGGGGCGCGTGCAGTGTATAACAGCCAAGGTACGGTGGATTTGGCGAAGGAGGTGTCGATTTGCGACGGCGCCAAGGCGAATGTTGTGGTACAAGCACACTTGGCGAGCAAGACGTATAAGACTGGGGTTGCGTTTGATATCAAAGCGTAGAAAATGAAAAGAAGAGAGTGAGAGAGTGTTTTTATATTTATCAGAAAGGAAGATTTGTTTTCTTCTTCTATAATGTCATCTTCGCGCGGGATTCGCTAATAATATTTATGCGTCACGCGCAACGATGACAATAACATTTGTTATATAACAACGATATATATTACGTATGTATATATACAATTACAATGCTAGTAAAACGTACCTGTTTGATGCGCGTGGCCAGAATAATCTTCCACAGACTCTCGGGCTTTTAATTCGACCAGACGCGTCGCCCTTACCACATCTGCTTCGTTCTCGTACTCCTCAGCTTGCTTATCGATCTTATCGAGCACAGGCGTACGCTTCTTCGCTTCCGGAGCGGTTAAACTCCCACCCGATAACGTTTGCATGAGACTTTCTAGATCCGAGTTAGTGGATTGTATGGACGCTTGAGAGTCAGTCAGGTGAAGCGCCGAACCATTTGTGCCTTGCTCTTCGTTCGCGGCAGCGACCACGGAAGGAAAAAGGGACCCACTTCGTTGTTGCTGCATGGCCAACAGACTCTCCGACATATTAAACGTAACTTTCGAGTTGTTGTGCATTTCTGTAATGCTTTCCATGCTCAGTTGTGTCCTCATGACCCCGTCTTCATCCTTCAAATAATGCACGGGAAATGACACCTTATCGTCCTCGGGTTTCGCAATCATCTCTCTGCCACGAGTGACGGTGGAAAGTTCATAAACGTCGTTCACCGCTCTCGTAACTGCCCTCCAAGGTGATTTTGCGTTATCTTTACCCATCAAGCCTTTCTTTCTACCCCATCTCGCGATTGATTCGGACAGTTGAGCTTGCGCCGATCGCTCGTTTTCTCTCGCTTCATCCAATCGACGTTTGGTCACAATCATTGCTTCAGTCACCTCTTGTATTTCTTGTTCCATAGTACTTTGCGCAAAGTATAAAGCATCATCGTACGCTCTGTCCGCGGTTCGCGCGTAGGATTGCGCTACCTCTAAAGTCGTCTCGCAAATTTTCGCGTCCAAGTTGGCCGTTTCTGATTTCTCCCTCGCTTCTCGTTCCGCGTGAAAAGCTTCATAAAATTTCGAGATACCTTTTATGATTTGCTCTTCGCACTCGGCTAATAAGTGTCTAGTGGAAGATTCCAACGCGTTCAGTTTAGCAAAATGTAACGAAATTGGCGCGTTCATGGCTTGTTCGGCGCGATTGTGCGCGACAAATGCCGCTCGAGCGTCGTTGTTCAACGCGCGCGAATTCTCTTCGTCTTTTGGCTCTGGGCGATGTCTCGAGCCTTCATCCAGAGCTCTTTGTAATCGGTTCCCTAAAGCAGCGTATGCTAACGATAACGCCTCGGACGCTTTCGTTGCTCTCGTGACGAACTCTTTCGTTTTGGAGTTGACTTCAACGACTGTTTCTTCAGTTAATTCATTAATTGCGTCTTTGAATGTCATCATCGCGCCATTGCGTCGTTTCTTCCATAAGACCAGAGCGGCTTTGGACGTTTCGAAATCACCGACGGCTTTAGCCAATGCGACGTTCATGTTCGTTCGAATTTCTTGCGCACGTTCTAAACGATTTTCGGCCGTTTTCAAATCTTCGTGCGCTAACTCTTTCCTTTTGGTGGCAATCTCCAAGACTTTTTGCCTACGCTTCAATTTTTCCTTCACGACAGTTTCTCTTGTCATGGTATCTTTCACCGCTTGCATGGCAGATTGTAACGTCCATTTAGCACTGGAGTGCGCTAAACGCGACTTTTCCAACTCTGCTCTCGATAACGCGGCTTCAGCGTCACCGGTTCTCGCCCAGTGCGTTAAAATAGTCAAAGCGACGGGTTGTTGTCTTTCTCCCGGAGGAGACGTCGACGACGCGAGCATCGTGGACTTGTTGTTTGGAGATGAAGCACCACTCGCGGCTGTAGAGGTGCTTGGTTCGTTATTTTCGATTTTCTCTAAAAAGTTGTGGAGCAAGTTGGCGATTCGTTCGCCGTCGTACACGAATGGCCTTTCTTCTCCTTCCTCCTCTGGAATGTCCATCGTTTCCATGCTTCGCCTTCGTCCTTTCCTACCTTTGCGAATTTCCTCTCTCAAATCTTCAATTTCCGGTTGCAACTCTTCTCGAGTAATTCCAGCCGATATGATCAATTCCACTAACTTTTTCCTACTCTCGTTCGAGTTCACCCTTAAACGTTCAGTCTCGCCTTCCGCGGCTTGCAATCGCGCGTGCAACACCTCTGATCGCGCTCTTTGTGTGCTCACGGAAATACCGTGGAACCAATATTCTTCTTCCTCGTCATCTTCGTCTTCAAAGCTACCTTTTTGGGTCTTCATGTCTTCATTTTCAAACATTTTCGCGACGTCGATATCTTCCGACGAGAACGAATTATCCACGTTCATGCCGCCTTTAGCGTTGTTGTTACTTCTCAGCGTTTTATTATCACTGATCCCTCTCTTCCCATTCGCAATCTCCTCCGCTAATTCCTCGCTATCTCTCTTACTCCCTCGAAACAAACTGGTCGACCAGTGTCTCGTTTTCTCCTCTTCCTCTTTCTCACTCAAAGAATCGTTTCCCATGACTCCCACTAAATCCGCCGCGAACGATATCCGTTTGGCCCTTTTACCGGGCGACGGCGGCAATCGAGAAAACGCGTTGTCTTCGCTCCTTCTCTCTGGGCTGCTTGCGCCGCTCATCTTCGCGCTCATCTCTTCTATCGAGTTGTTGTTGTTATTTCCAGAGTGGTGCACTCGAGACAGGTCGATCTGCAGAGCGTTCGCGTTCGCGGTCCTCAGCCGACTACCACTCGTCGAGGGCGCTTCTGTATTTAAGGTTTCCCTTAAACTCACCGCATTCGTCAAGAGAAACTCGTAGTTCGGTGACGGTGGCGGCGTTTGATTTAGCCCCGCGATTCGATCTTGCGACGCGGATTTCAATATTCCTCGTCTCTGTTGCTGTTCGTGCTGTTGTTCCTGTTGCTCCCGTCGCGTCGACGCCTGCGCGGGCGCGTCGCGTTGATGATGATCCGACGAGGGATGATTGGAAACCGTTGTCGAAACCGTCGTCGCGCGTGACTCGCGACGCGACGACGCCACGGGCGATAACGCGAGGTAATCCCTTTGCGACGACCGTAAACGATGCGAATACTGCGCCTCCGCCTCCGCCCCAGCCTCGGGAAGCCCTTCTGAAGAGGACGGCGCAGAGACGCACGCGCCCATGATTTGGATAAAAAAATGGAGCTTTTTGGGGTGTAAAAATGCACTAGTATTTGAAACAACAAAAACCGCGTCGTTCGTCGCGCGACATCGCGCAATGTACTCTTTCGAATGAAGGCACTACTTTTAACTAATACAAAAGAAGAATATGCATTAAAACTTAGCCTCTAAACTCACATCGACAACGGCTCTTTTCTCAAGCGCGATGAGAACGGGCGCGGGCAAAGACTTGGATTCATTCGCGTCGACTTCGCTCACGGCGACGAGTTCCGCAGCCGCCTTGCGAGCGCTTTCGAGCAAGTATAAATCCGTCGCCAAACTCGCGTGGAAGAGTTCGACGCTGTTACCGGATTGTTTGGAACCCCATAAATCGCCGGCTCCTCGAAGTTGTAAATCCGATTCGGCAACGCGGAACCCGTCGTTGGTTTTTTCAAGGACCGCGAGGCGGTCGCGCGCGCGCTCTTCGCGGTCTTCGTCCGGGTTCGGTGTATTTAAGAGGAAGCATCGAGATTGTCGAGAGCCGCGACCGACGCGGCCACGGAGTTGGTGTAAAGCGGCGAGACCGAAACCACCGGAGCCGCCTCCACCTGAAGCGTCGATGACGATGAGGGACGCGTTTGGGACGTCCACACCAACTTCGACCACGGAAGTGGCGACGAGACACTGCGTTTCGCCCACGGCAAAGAGATCGAGTGCGGTTTGTTTCTCCTCCGAAGAGAGTTGACCATGTAACAGACCAAATTTGACGTTTGGGAGTTTTAATTTCAATCGCTCGAATTCTTCCTCAGCGCCTTTGGTTTGGTTCTTTTCTGTGTCCTTGTCCGAGACGTAGCGCAAGATGACGTACGCTTGACCACCTCTTTGAGTTTCTTCTTGGATAGCCTCGAACGCGACTTCGTGTTCTGGCGGGTCGAGAACTTTCGTCCAGATTGGCAAACGACCAGCGGGCTTCTCTTCAATAACGGATAATGCCATCTCACCGAATTTAGTCATCGCTAACGTTCGAGGAATGGGTGTCGCGGACATAGTCAACATATGCGGCGGCTCGCCGCCTTTCGAGAGGAGTTTCGCGCGTTGGTTGACGCCAAATCGGTGCTGTTCATCGACGACGGCTAAACCGAGCGATTTGAACTTGACATTTTCGTTGATTAAGGAGGTTGTGCCGACAACGATAGAAATCTCGCCAGACTCAATCTTCTCGTAAATGAGTTTCAACTCTTTTTGCTTTGTGTTCCCAGTGATGATTTCACACTTTGGAGCATCCGGACCCATTTCTCGCAACAAGTCTGACAAGGTTTTGTAGTGCTGGTTGGCTAAAACTTCCGTCGGGGCCATCAGAGCGCCTTGATGTCCCGCACCCACAGCTGCAAGTAACGCCAACGCTGCGACGACGGTTTTTCCACACCCGACGTCGCCTTGGAGTAAGCGCAACATCGGCACCGGACCAGCCATGTCGGTTAAAATCTCCTCCAACGCTTGGTCTTGAGACCGCGTCAAGGAAAACGATAACTCTTTGCGAAGTTGGTCGCACAAGTGCGTGGAAACGATAGAAATGCCTTCCTTTTCGCCTTCGCCTTCGTTCTCTCCGGCTAACGATTGTAAACGTTTACGTTCACCCATTAATTGAATTTGTAAAATCAAAAGCTCCTCAAACGCTAAGCGTTCTCTCGCACGAGCGACTTGTTCAACCGTTGCCGGCGCATGAATGCTCGTGACAGCTTCCGCGTGCGAGACGACCTGCAACTCTTTTAATAACGCGTTTTCTTTACCCAAGGAGACTTCCAACGGATCGCCTTTGAGTTTCTTCAAGAAAAACTCAAGTGCGCGAGGGATAGCTTTGTGCCACTCTTCGTTTGTCATGGACGCCTTCTTGGCATACGTGGCGACAACTTCGCCGGCTTCGCCGATTGGCGTGACTTCTTGAGGATCGGTAAGAATTTTCGCGGACTCGATGGAAAATTTAGAACCGGTAAAATTGCCCAACGTTCCTCGCACTTTTACAATCGCGTCTCGTGTCAACGAATTCTTGACATCTTTGGTCAAGTATTCCCAGATTTTCACTTTGAAATGTTGCGCACTTTTACCCCATCCTTCTTCGGAGGTAGCGGATTCGGTATTTTCCGTATCAATCATTTCCAACGTGATCACGTTCGGTTGTCTCGACCGCCCTCTAGTGAATGGTGCCACTTGGACATCGACGACACGGCCGAGTAGTGAAACTGCCGTTCCCGGTCGTAAATCGTTGGACATTGGAGAATACTCTTGGTATTTTCGTGGACAGACGCGTAGAATAGCCTCCACCGTATCCACACCTTCGGTTTCCAACGCTTTCAAAGTTTTTTCGTCCAATTCGTACGAAGACCCCGCGCCAAACGCCTCTCTAATTGGCGTCTCTTTCCATGCATCTATATCGTAGCGAAGCGCCTCGAGATCTTTATCACTCTCGTCCGTAGTGGAAAGCTTTGCAAAATCGAGAGTGGGTGGTGCAAATCCATTGATTGGATCGCTTTGCGCCCAAAACGGTCGTTTCAACCGACTCCTGGTTTTCGCCTCCTCGGATTCTTCTTCATTTTGTTGCTTCAAGTTATACATGATTGAAGAAGAAGAATCGTTGTCTTCGCCATCGAAATCATCGTCTCCGCCAAAGTCTTCACTGCTCATGGCCCGGACGTTTTCCCACGCGTCGACGGCATCTGCGATACCACCAGTAGACGTTCTCGTCGTACCTCCCGAAAACCAAGGTTGATTCGGCGGCGCGCTCGTCGTCGTCGCGGCCGCGATTTGCCTTTTCAAAGACCCCGCACCCGGATCGCCCAGAGAAAATGAATACGACTCTAACAATCCTACTTTATCCTCCGAATATCGGGTGTTTGATTTCTCGTTATCTATTAAGAGCTGGTGAATGATTCTGGAAAGCACTTTAACGTCCGTAAACGCTCGGTGCATCATGTCCCCTTCGTTCATGGTAATCGAGTAGTGTTCTCTCAAAGCGTCCAAGGTGAATTTCGTGTTTCCCGATTTCTTCAACACGGATCGAGATAAAGGTAAAGTGTCTAAAAACCGCCAATGCGAAGGCATTTCGCGTCCTAATCTCCAATATTCTCTCTGTAGAAATGAACTGTCGAACTGTCTCGCGTTGTGTGCGGCTAACAAAACTTCGCCGCTATACTTCCCATCCTCTTTATTTTTCAATCGAGCGGCTTCGATGAACGCTTCGAATCGTTCGGCAGCCATTTGAAAACTCGGAATGTCTGGCGCGGAAACCATCGCGTTCGTAATGCCGGTGAGTTTTTGCACGTGCGAAGGTATAGAAAATCTTCCAGGGTTGACTAAAGTTTGGAAATTTTTGATGTCTTCAGTTCCGTTCGAGGACGAGGACATGTCGTACAAATTCATGCACGCGATTTCAACGATGCGGTCGCGTTCTTTCGATAACCCGGTCGTTTCTAAATCGAACACAATGACCGTGGGCATTTTCTTATCTTTTGCGGGTACGTCTTTGATGGGTTTATGTTGTTCTTTCGATAACGTTTCTTTCTCAACGGTTGAAGAGGACAACACCCCACTCTGTGGAGAAGGAGCGCTTTTCGTTCTTTTCGCGCTCGCGGGCGGCTGCCATCCGGCAACTCGAGTACCATTTCCATCACTCGTGCTGCTTTCTCTTCCACTCATACTTCTCTCGTTTGCGTTAACTTCTGCCATCACAATCGGCAACGCCCCCCGCATGTTTATCAACATTCTCTCGCGTTCGTTGGCTGGTAGCTGTCCGTACAAAACTCCATCCTCTTTCATTCGACGCACGATGGAACTCGATTTCAACGAATTCTTCACCAACGCGTCTTCGCTTAAACGCGTCAATTGCGCGGTTAAAAACTGTTGAAAGTTGGCGAACTTTTTCCCTCTCGCGTTCGAACACCCCGTCTTTATTTCGTAGCTCAGGCCTTTTTCCAGAGGATCGATGACGAGACTCTCGAGATTTTGAACGGACGACGACGACGACGACGAAGATGGTGTTGTCGACGCATCTTTCGCCGAGGAGGACGCCGAGGCGGAGGACGACGACGACAACCTCGCCCGCGACGCGCCGGGGGGGACGACAACGACGACACCGCCGGCGGCCCTCCTCCTCGCGACTTGGCTTCTCGCCGCCAAAGACGACGACGTCGACATCATCATTCTTCGCAAAGCTCTTTCAATGCGCATGCAAAAATGCAACAACACACCCAAAATCGCCTCTTTATATAATAAAAACGCTCTTTATAAACGTTGTTGGTGTTCTTCTGCGCCGGGACGTTTCTCTCTCTCTCTTTTCTCTCTCTCGTCTCTCGTCTCTCCTCTTCCGACGAAAACGAAACGCTATTAGACGATATATTTTTGATGCGTGTTGTTGATCCCACAACGAAAGGAGGAGGAGGAGAAAAAAGATCGTCGGGGCATTTTTTTTTCGTTTTTTTGAATTTTTTTTTATTTTTTTTCGTTTTTTTTGGGAAGAAGAAGAAGAAAAAAAAAAGGAAAAAGGAGAGAGGTAAAAAGGAGAGAGAGAAAAAACGCCTCTCTCTCTTCTCTCGACTTTTTTTTATTCTCTCTCGTTGTTCTTTTTTTCCCCACTAAAAAGAAGAAGAGAGAGAGAGAGAGAGAGAGAGAGAGAGAGAGAGAGAGAGAGAGATAAAAATGCTGCTGCTTTTGAGAGCGACGACGACGACGACGAGAACGACGAGAACGACGAGAACGACGAGAACAACAGAACGGAGAACGAGGACTCGAAGAACGTGTTTTTTTATCGATGGTGCGACGAGTGGTGGTCCCGTCGAGAAGGACGACGGCTTCAAAGCTGTGAGACGACGAACGAGGAAAACTATTAATGCTTTCGTCCCGTGGGGAAGCCGCCACCACCACCCTCAAAGACGACGACGACACTTTTTTGTTGAACGACGCGCTTTTGCGAACGACGCCGCGGAACGGGAAGGATCTTCGAGTGGTGGTGGTGTCGCCGAGACGACGAAGACGACATCATCGCCAGTCAAAGTGTCCCCGTTCCAAGACGTCGCGGATGCCATGACGACGGAAACGATGACGAAGCGCGACGACGGGCTGTGCAAAGAAGAAGAAGAAGAAGAAGAAGAAGAAGAAGAAGAAGAAGAAGAAGAAGAAGAGACAAAAAAGCGTCGTCCGAGACTGACGAAAGAAAACGTGGACGACGCGTTGGAAGAGATAAGGCCGTACGTGATCAACGACGGTGGGAACATCGAAGTTGTCGGGGTATCTGAAGAAGACGGGGTCGTCGCGGTGAGATTATTGGGCGCGTGCGCGTCCTGCGCGTCCTCGCAAGCGACGATGAAAGGCGGGGTCGAATCGGTCTTGCGCAAGACGTTTGGCGAGAAGCAATTTAAAGAGGTGATCAACGTGAACGGAGACGTCGGACAGGCGCCTCCGGAGTTGACTAAAGATGCGGTCAGAGACCACTTGAAAAGCATACAAGAACGCGTGAGAGGATACGGAGGAGTGGTGAAATGTTTAGAGGTGGATGGGAGGAAAGGAAACGTGGTGTTGGGGTTTCGAGGCCCGAAGCCGTTGGCGGCGGCCACGGCGCAGAGTTTACACAAGACGTTTCCGTTTATCAAGACTGCTAGTTTGAAAGAGTTGGATGACGACGACGACGACGACGATACCGACGACGACGACGACGAATAATGATGATGTAGTAGTGGTAGTAACAGTAGTAGTAATAGCAATAATTAAGAAGAATAGATTCCTTACTACATATATTAAAAGTTCATTATTTTCATTCGCACACGCGACGATGGGAGAAGAAGTTTTCGTTTAGACGATGTAATTTTCCACCGGCAACTTCCTATTGATTCTCTTGACGATGCCCGAGATGACTTTCCCCGGTCCGACTTCCGTTCCACTTTCCAAACCTTCTTCGATTAACTTTTCCATGCTTCCTTCCCATCTCACTGGATTTGTTACTTGCGTCGCTAACGTCTTTCTGATTGAATCTGCGTCCGTGTGCGGTTGCATGTCGACGTTGGAAATGACCGGTATTCTCGTCGCGTTGATCGGCGTGTCGGCCAATTGTTTCTCCAACTTTTCTACCGCTGGTTTCATGAAATCCGTGTGAAACGCCCCGGCAACAGACAGTCGCACCGCCATTTTCGCTTTAAATTCCGGTTTCGCAATCTCTTCAACTTTCTCGATCGCTTCCACGGCGCCACTCACCGCGTAGTTCCCTTTGCACAAATAGTTTGCCACGCGCACGTCTTTACCGCTTTGTTCGCTCGCCGCTTTACACAACTCCTCGCACTTGTCCGAAGTCAAACCGATAACCGCCGCCATGGAGCTCGGCTGCGCGTCTGCGGCCGCTTGCATAGCTTCTCCTCTTAATTTCACCAGCTTCAATCTATCTTCAAAGGAAAACGCGCCGGCAAAGGCCAGCGCGGTGTATTCGCCTAAACTCAAGCCGGCGCACACGTCGACGGCGTCGATATCCGCTTTCCCTTCTGGAGTCGACTTCATTTTCTCCAAAGCTGCCATCGAGGAGACGTAAATGGCTGGTTGCGATACTTCCGTGGAGTTTAATCGTTCTTCCGGCCCGTTCGCGCACACGTCCAGTAAATCGTACCCTAAAATATCCGCCGCGACGTCAAACATCTTTTTCGCCTCTGGGGAGGTGTCGCACAGCTCTTTCGCCATGCCGACGGATTGCGCTCCTTGACCGGGGAAGAAGAAGGCTTTCTTCGCGGACGCGGAGACTCGAACACCCCCGTTTTGTCGTCCGGCTCTCCCTCTGGAGACGCATCGTCTGTTGTTTTGGCGCAATAATATGTGCGTGTGTGTGTGACAGAGAGGTTCGTTCGGTTAACACGTCAGTGCCGTCGAGCACAAGAAAGAAGAGAGACTCTTCAGAGCACAACAGCGCGCACTAAAACGCGCATCATCATCTCCAAAAGCATCATCATCATCATCATCATATCCAAAACAGAGAAAAAAAAACACACATCATCCTCGCGCACATCCTTCTTCATCAAAGTCGCGCTCTCCAGCAAAACGAATGTAAAAAAAGAAAAGAAAAAAGGACGAGAGACACTCACCTCTGTTGTTGTCGTTGCTTTCCAATGAGGGAAGAAGAAGAACACCTTTGTCGTCTCTCGAGGGACGACAAAAAAGGCGACTTTGTCAACGATGATGATGATGATGATGTCGACATGTTGGAGAAGAGGAAAAAAATATCCACACAGTTCTAAAAAAATGTCGTTTTCGAAGCGCAACAAACAACACACTAGTATTTGTTTTTAATTTCATTTTTATCACATTTTTACCAATCACGCGCAAAAAAAAAAAAAAAAAAGGAAAAAAAAAGAAAGAAGGGACTTTGACGTTTTGCTTTTTTACCCTAAACCCTAAAGGTAAAAAAAAAAAAAGAGATCCAATACTACACAAAGAGAGAAGAGAAGAGAGAGATTTTTGAACAGTTTCATGTCGTCTTTTTTCTCTCTACTACTTTGAGCGCACTTCGAGAGAAAAAGAAGCGAGAGAGAAACTTTGCGCGAAAGAAGAAGGTTTTCTTCTCTCTCATTATTCGAACAACGCGCAACAACAACACAGCGAGAAGAAGAAGAAGACTCTCGTTGTTGTTGTGCGTTTTTTTTTGGGAAAGGCACGTAAAACTACTCTAAGCTTTGTTGTGTGGTGTTGAAAACGACACACGCATTCATTCATTAAGAGAGATGTCGTCCGACCAAACGAACATCGGGGACCACAATACCAAAAAGGACGACTTTGGAGGAGGACGAAAGAAAGAAGAAGAAGAAGAAGTGAACACCACCAACAACAACAAGAACGACGACGACGACAAAAAAAAGAAGGAGGAAGAAGAAGAAGACAAAGAGAAAGAGTGGGACGTGTGGCGCGCCGCGGCGTACGGGAACGAAGAGAAACTCGAGCAGTTTACATCGGCGGATCGGACGCTGATTAACGCGACGGATGCGAACGGATTTCGACCGCTTCAGTGGGCGGCGCTGAACAATCGGGTCGCGATCGCGAACCGTTTACTCGATCTCGGGGCGGACGTGAACGCAGGAGACGGGGAGAAACAAACGGCACTCCACTGGGCAGCGGTGCGAGGCGCGTTACCAGTCGCAGAACTTTTGTTACAACGACACGCGACGCTGCATAACAGAGATATTCGAGGGTACACGGCGGCGCACGTCGCCGCGCAGTACGGACACGCGTCGATGCTGTACCATTTTCTGTTGAGATGGAATTTAGACGTAAATTGCATGGACGAAGACAGACGAAGCCCATTGCATTGGGGCGCATACAAAGGGTTTAAGGATGTCGTAAAGTTACTCTTGGCGTTTGACGCGGACGTGATGAGAGCGGACAAGGAAGGGTGCACGGCGCTGCACTGGTCGGCGATACGAGGGAAAGCGGAAGCGGCGCACGTGTTAGCCTTGTGTGGTGGAGAAGAGTTGATGAAAGCACGAGATACGGACGGGAATACTCCGGCGCAGTTAGCCATGGAGAAAGGCCATAAAAGTTTATCGAACATGTTGACCAATCAGTTGGTGACTCTAAAAGAAGGCCAGACGTGGTGGTCGCAAAAAGGCATGGCGGTGTTTTGTTTAGCCATCGTGTGCGGGTTGACGTTGATGTTTGTCAACCTTGTCGTCGTTGGACCGTTAGGTTCGCCTCGAGTGGACGTCGCGCTTGCCGCGTGGTCGTGGATGGTGGTTATTAGCTCAGTCACAGGTTTGATTTTCTTTTGGCGCGTGGCGAATACCGATCCTGGATTTGTCTCTACCCGAGCCCAGTTAGCTGCGAAGAGCGTAAGAAGTGCTTCTTCATCGGTTGAAAATTTGGTTCACGACGTCGACGATATCGAAAAAGGAGGAGGAGGAGCAAGCAGCGAAATAACATCCTCCGCCGCCTCCTCTGCCTCCCTAAAATGGCTCGACCACCCCGAGCTTTGGGCGGGTAACTGGGAACGCCTTTGCGTCACGTGTAAAATAGTCAAACCCGCCGGGACTAAACATTGTCAAATTGCCAAGAGGTGCGTCCGGAGATTCGACCACTACTGCCCGTGGATGGGTAACACGGTCGGTGCAAAAAACCACCGCGACTTTGTCATATTCTTAATCTTGGAGACGTTCGCCATGATCGTCTCCTTACTCGTCGCCGTCGTGCGAGTCTGGGAAGAAAACCCGTCGGAAAAACAACGCTCGAAAACTGGCATTCTCTTCTTCGTCGCGTGCGACGTCTCCGTCTTAATTCCGGTTCTCCTATTAGTCTCCTCGCAACTCGCTCAAGTTGCGCGAAACATCACCACCAACGAGTTGATGAACTTACACCGGTACGCCTACCTCCGCGCCGCCGACGGCACGTTCAAAAACCCGTTCGATAAAGGCGTGTTTAAAAATGTAGTCTCGTTCTTTTGCGTCGACGCCGCGCGACGAACGCGCGAATTCGAAGAGAAGGCGACGACTCTTTCGTCGTCGTCGGCGTCGTCGTCGTCGGCGTATTGAGCGTCGTCGTCAAAAGAAAAAGAAAAGCGCTGCTCTTTCGAAAAGTAGTACACGTGGCTTTTTTACTCTCTTTGGACGCGACGACGACGCATATTTGTAAGTAGTAATAATACGTATTATATGTTGAAACAGAACAGCACAACGACTTTTAAAGGTGTCTCTTTTTCTCTACGCCTCTCTTTCTCTTTCTCTCTCTCTCTCTCTTTTTTTTTTTTTTTGAATTTCTGAAACCCTAAAAAGATTTGTTTTTTTTTTTGTATTTTGGTCCCTTCTTCTTCTTCTTTCTTTGCAAAAAAAGAGACGCGTCTGTGCTGTGTCGGTTATTACTCCCACGTCACATTGTCGAACGACTTTGACGCTTCTGTGCGATCTCAAATCGTCGTCTTCTCGATTCGAACGCTCTTTTACGTGCTAAGAGCCTCTCTCCTCCTCCTCGACGTTGTTGTTGTTGTTGTTGTTGTTGTGGGGTTGGTCGAAACAACAACAACAACAACGCTTTGTTGTCGTCGTCGTCGTCTTCTTTGTCGAGAAAAGACTCTGACGCGTTCGTTAACCAAAATCGAGACTTCTTCAAACGTCTCGAATTATTCGAAACGGCATCATTTTTGATCCCGAATCTCTCGCGTTTTAACGACTTTTTGTGTTGGTCCTCTCACCATCGTCGCGTGAAGAGGAGTGCGTGCGAGGGACGACGGACGGACGGACGGACGGACGGCTTTTGTCAAGAAAGAGTCAACACCAACGCTCGAAAATCGGAAGAGAGAGAGAGAGAGAGAGATCGGCGATACTACTACTACTACCGAGACGCAAAAGGTGGTCTGTGTCATCATGACGCTTCCGCTTCAGCTGTGCGGGATCACGACGACAACGACGACGACAACCTCGACACTCGCGCCACCAAAGCCGGGGGGAAAGATTGGAATCGGAAGAAGAACGGACGCGCCGTCTCGTCGCGTGTTTTGCCCGTCGAAAGTATCTCGGATATGCAGGAAGAAACGGCGGAAAGGAGGAGGAGGCAAGGGAGGACCGGAAGAGGAAGAACCGCTTTCGAACATGATGGGAGAGTACGAAACGTGGGACGGCGATGACGACGAGGAGGCGTTGGACGACGACGACGGCGGCGACGGCGGCGATATTTCGAACAACGGGGGCGGCGACGACGACGATGGCGGCGGCGACGACGAGGACGACGACGAGGACGACGACGAGTTTGACGAAACGTGGGAAACGATCATCAAACGTTTGGAAGATAACTATCAGAACTTGGAGGCTGTGAAAACGGCGGGCGACCCGTACGCCGGTTTAAACGGCGTTTCCGGGGAGTTGAGCGTCTTGTGGTCGGCTGGATGCGTCGTGACGTACTGCAGCGCCATCGCGCACTCGCTGGACACCGTTATCTCGCCGAGGGACGGGTGTGTCGACATCGCTTGATCGAGAAGAAAACGTCGTCTTACCGTGTATACTATTAGTATTATTATTAGAATTGTTGTTTTTTATCTTACCGAAGTAGAGTTACAAAAGTGTAAATTTGAATTATAATAAGGAAAAAGAAGAAGAAGAAGAAGAAGAAGAATTGTGTGTAATACTACCTTATAAAACTACTTACTATACGTACCTACGTGTGTTTACAACAAACTACTTCTATAATTGTACAAAAGTTCTTACGCGCGCGTTTTTTTCTCTAGTCTCTACTTTGAGTGCCATCTGACGACGTGGTTACTTCTTGTTCCTTTCTTTCAGTTTCGCGCGCAAACGATCCTTCGTGCTCACTTTCCCGCGTATCAAAGTTGGTTCTTCGTGCATCTCCTCTTTTTCTTCTAACTCAATCTTACCGAACCTCGCGTCCAACTCCGAGCCTTTCGATTTTTGGATGGTATCTTTTGATTCCAAGAAGAACATCAAGTCTCGGTTCACGCTTTCCAACTCTTTTACTTTTTCTTCGAGCGATGCAATCTTTTCTTTCTCTTTGGTCAGAGATTCCATCTTCGTCTCGCGCATGTCGCCGGCGTCTCTCAACATTTGCTCGTTGAGCTGTTTTAAAAATACGTTTTCTTCTTCAAGGCGCTTGACTTCCTTCTCGGCGTGGTCGGCTCTTCGATTGAGCGAGCGAAGTTTCGTCGCCTGTTCGGCGACGAGTTCGACCTTTGTCATCATCTCTGTTTTATCCGAAACGGCGTCCATTAGGAGTTTCTCGTAATGTTGTCTTTGCTCGTCTAACTGCGAAGCTAAGAGTTGGTCGTATTCGTTCGCGACGGCGTCCAGTTTGGACGCGACTAAAGCCTCGGTGAGTTGAGGATCATCGTCCTCATGCGAACCGCCCGCGTCGGAATAGCCATTCGTATGCCCGCCTTCGCCTCCACCGGGACCTTCGACTCGTCCCACGCGCATTCTTCCTTTCTCATCCGGCGTCAATTCGACCAGTCCGTGTTTCCCTTGAATCAACCGATGCACAAACTGATCTCTCGAATAATCCCAAACTCGTCCACTTCCGATTTCTAAACAGTAGCAGTGTCCAGTTTCCGTCCAATGCTGAACCGCGTGTCGATTCTCGTACCTCCCGCACCCGACAACGCCGCAAATCAAACACGTCCACAACGACCCGTTCGTGCACTCGCATCTTTCACATTTCGCTTCTCTTTTCGCCGTCGCGTCGTCCAACGCGAATCGACACACCGGACATACGCTTCCGGAGACGCCAGACATGCATTCCGAGTGGAAGTGGTGTCCGCAACTCGTCGTGACGACGCCGCTCACTTCCCCGTCTAACCGATCGAGACACACCGGGCAATTCGCCGGAAGTTCCGTATAATTAGTCTCTTCGTCGTCTGAATCGTCATCGTCATCATCTTCGTCTTCTTCGTCTTCGTCTTTTCCGAACGAGATGCTTTTCACGAACAAGCATCTGCAAATCTCCTCGTCGTTGACGTTGCTGAACGGTTGTCCGTCGAAGTTTTTCGCGAACATCGTCGCCGACGGCGCGTCTCGAAACGCCAGCAACGCCGCGAAATAGTTATTATTGGTGTTGTTGTTGGCGCTTTTCTTCTCGAAGTTGTTCAAAGCCGGCAGGATCACGCGCACTTCCGTCGCGTTCGCTCGCACGGGCGCGAAAAACGCGCACACGTCCGCGACGGAGAACGAGCGCGGGATGAACGGCACGAGGACCACCTTCGCGGTATTATTGGACGATTTCGACGACGACCGCGCGTGTGGTCTTTCCTCCTCCTCGTCCTCCTCGTTCTCCTCCTCCTCCTCGTCGTCCTTTCCGTCGGCCGCTCTGAACAGCCGCACCCGGCCTCTCGTCCGTCTCGTCGCGAATTCGAAGACGTCGTCCGTCTCGTCCTCCTCCTCTTCCTCCTCTTCCGTGACGCGCACGAGAAACAATCCTTTTTTTCGTCGTCGTTTACGTCGTCGTCGTCCTCCTCCCCCCCCGACCACACCGCGCGCGGAAGCCGACGACGACGACGACATCGAAAAGCGAGAGCGAGCGAGAGAGAGAGAGAGAGCAGAGTAGTGGACAAAGCGATTTGGAAAAACGCTTCTCTTTTCATCGTCGTGAAGGGTTTAGGGTTTTGAGCATCATCGTACGTCGTCGGAAGAAGAGGGAGAAAGACGAAGACCACCAAAAGAGGGACGCCATAACCGAAAAAGGAGTCGAAACATCAAAGGCGCGCAGGAGCATCATCATCATCATCATCGCGTCGTCGAAGTCGTCGTTTTATTTTTCTTCTTCTTCTTCTTCTGGTGGTGGTGCGTCCAAGTGGGAAGGCTTTGTGTCGTCTTTGAAGTCGTCCGAATCATCATCATCACTTTTGGACTGAACAGCCGCCTTTGTTTGTCCCTTTGTGTGCCTGAATTCATTATACATATATATATCGTCTCGTTCCCGAAAGCTGTGTCGCGCGCTCTTCGACGGCCAGAGAGAAGAAGAAGAAGAAGAAGAAGAAGAAGAAAATAAGAAGAAGAATGACGACGACGACTGTTTTGGACGCGACGCGCGCGCATTCCGACTTTTTCGACGCGCTCGTCGAGGCGATTCCGGCCAAGTATTACCTCCATCGTCGCGACGAGACTTTGGACGACTTTGATGAGACTTTGACGTTCGCGGCCGGCGTCGGGCAAAAGAAGAGACCGTCGTCGTCGTCGTCGTCGCAAAAAAAGCCGTTTGGAAAGAAAGAACAACAACAACAGTCGTCGACGACGATTGAGACGACGAGAAAAAGGAAGCGAGAGAAACTCGATCCAAACAACGCCACGGCTTTGATGACGACGGCGGAGAAACAGAGGAAGCGAACGCTGCTGGAAAAGAAAACGAAAGAAGGCTTCGAGGAGGAGAACGTCGTCACCGTCGGCGGCGGGGAGAGACGCTCGACGACCTCTCCGTCGCCCCCGGAGGAAGGGAAGAACAACAGGAGCGACGAGAAGGAGGAGGAGAAGGAGAAAGCGAACATGTTCAAAGATATGGTCATCGAGGCGTACACGCCGACGAAGGAGGAGAAAAACGAACGTCTCGAAGCGCTGCGAAAACGCTTGGAGAAGAAAATTCAGGATTCGAGGGAGAAGAGGAAAGCGAACGAACACGAGAAGAAGGTGAAAGATGCGAAAAATTGGAGAGAACAAAGAGAGAAGATGAAGCTGGAGAAAAAGGAAAGAGAGAAAAGGATGAAGAAAATCGTGGATGCGAAGAAGAGAGAGGCGATGAGGGATAACAGTAACGGGAAGAAGACGGGCGATGAAATCGACGACGAAGGAGATTTCCCAAAAATGAACTTGGAATTCGGCAACGTCGACGTCGACGAGGTTCCAACGTCCAGAATAAACGGCAAGAAAAGAAAAGAAACCAAAAAGGATCTACTCTCCAAAGCTCTCCAACGAGAACAAGATTTAGCAGATGCCGGCGGCGACCAAACCAAAGAAGGTAAACGCGTCGCCGAGAAGCACGCCTGGGAAGCCTCCTTGAAACGCGCCAGAGGAGAAAAAGTCTTGGATGACCCGAAACTGTTGCGTAAATCCGTCAAAAGAGAAGAGAAAAAGAAACAAAAGAGCATAGAGAAATGGAGTGAACGCACGAAAACTGTCCAAGACCAACAAAACGCGAAGAAGAAGAAGCGCAAGGAGAACATCAAAGCGAAAGCGGACGAGAAAATCGAAAAGAATATCGAGAGAAGAGAGAAGAAAAGGAACAGGCCTGGGTTTGAAGGTAGGTCGAAAGGCATGATTAATTGAAGCTAGCAGCATATCATATGTTTTACAATGCATTTGAGAATAATAGAAATTCAATCTTAATATTTCGACTGTTCGAGTGGCTCGAGGCGACTGATGAGACTTTCAAACTTACTCTCGGATCGAGCGGAATCTTTCAACGCTTCGATGAATAAAACCGTGGATTCGTCGAACTCCGTAGATATAAACTCGATGCGGTGTAAAAAATTTTCTATTTGTTCCTCTCGGTCGTCGTAGTCGCCATTTGCTTCGCTCGCCGCCGAGTCGTTCGCCGCCTGTTCGTTGTTTCTCTCAAAGTCTTCGCAGGAATCGCAGAGTTTCGAGCACGATTGGAGGATAGAATCGTAGAGATCCAAAAGCGTTGGTCGAAAAAGCATGAGCTCTCGAGCGGTGGTTTCTAGGAATTTTGCATGCGCTCTGATGACGTCGTCCGCGGAGGTGGACGAAGAAAATATATCGCTCTCCATCTTGGCCCAGTTCACTTCGATGACTTCCGACGTCGCGTAGTGCAAGACGTTTTGAATCAAACTGATTGCTCTTTGGGCGGTCCAGTGCGCTGCGTTGGCGTGTATAAACACGTCTTTCGTGAGAAAGTGTTCCTCAGGATCCTCGTAATCCATTCGAGAAGACGACGACGTTTGTTGCTTCTGGTACATTTTCTTGTGAAGCCGACGAAGCGTCGCCCACGTTTCGCACAATTTCTTTTCCATCACTTTCGCGCGAAACAAGTGCTTGAACATCGTTTGATACTTTGCAATGGCGTTCTTGGAGAGCACGACGTTCGCTGGAAAGGAAGTTTTGTAATCGAGCGTAAACATCTCCAAGCCTCGTGGGTTTTCGCTATTCTCTTCGACGGCGCACGTGAGATCTTCGTGATACTTGAACGCATACATCGACGAGTTTTTCATGCTCATCTCTAAAGCATCTCTCAACTTTTGCTCGTCGCAAAATTTGACCGGTTTTTCGAGCTCCTCGAACGCTTTGAACGGCGAATCGAAAAATTGCGAGAGATAATCTCCTTGCGCCAATAAGAAGGTGGCTTTGACCAAGCGCAACTTGTTGCGAATATCGCCCGAAATAAGCAAACCATCAAAGAAATGTTTGTTGGAGACGTCGTGTCTCGAGCGCACAACGTCGGAGATGTTCGAGAACGTAATCGTTTTGTATTTTTCCTCCTCTTTGGTGCCACGGGCGACGACTATACTATTTTTTTCCTGTTCTTCCTTCACGTTTGTTTCGTTGTCATCACTACTCGTTGTCTCGCTGCTAGCACTGGTAATCTCCCGAAGCGCGTTGACGTACTTCCCGGCGTTTAACGCTAAGGTTTTTGTCGTGTCATCTAGAAACCAGGGCGTCGGCTCTCTCGGAATGTACTTTTCCGTCCAATACGCGTTATTGTTATCGAATCGTTCGGAAAGTGAATCTGGTTTCAAGCGTTCATTTTCAACGACGAAAAATTCCTCGTACGTGTCGTTGTCGCAATCGCCTTCAGACATCCATTTTTCTAATCGTTTTAAATATGGTTTCGCGGTCGCATTTTCCAGGCGCGTGAGTAATCTTTCAGCTTCCGAATCGCCTCCACGACGAATTTTCATTTGTCTCAAAATGTTCAAAAGTTTCCCACCTTTTTCGTTTTCGCAGGCGAACGAAACCGAGGCCAACAAACGAAGCGCTTCGGCGGCAGGTCGGGCATAAAAATACGCCGATTGTAAACTTAAATCGCGCTTATTTCTTTTGCGTTCGAGTTGCGTGATCATGCGTTCCCAATCGCCGAGTAAATCTCTCATTTTAGTTGCCAACGCTTTGCTCGTTTTCCCGGACGTTTTCGTTTGGCCGTAGAGCGTTTTTTCGACGAAGCGCGAGCAGGCAAACGCATCTTCACACATCGGAAGCATTCGACCCAAGAGTTCGCGTAAACTCGGTTCACACCCGCTTTCGCACTCAAATTTGACTATTCTATCCACGTCTTCGTTGCTATTTCTACTACTGCTCTTTTTCGTTGGTTTTATCGCAGCGGCGCGTCTCGCGGTGACGTATCTACCGTCCAAACCAAGTGCGGCGTGCAAGAAATCGTCTAAAAGGAGTAACTCTTGCTCGGCGGTCGAACGAGACGCCAACGGAATAGCGTCCACGTCGCGTTCGTATTCTAATCCTAAGAAATCACTCGTTAAATACGGTCGTTTAGATGAAGATCCGTCATCGTTCCAGCTCGGAAAGGTTGGTTTTCTTGTCGTCGCGGTCGATGTCGATGTTGTCACAACTCGTTGCCATACTCGATCTTCGTCGTCGTTTTCTTCTTCTTCTTCTTCTTCTTCATTCTTCTCTTTACGTCTATCTTCCTCGATGATATTCGAAGCCATGTTATCTTTATCGAAAGTCATGTCTCGCAACGCTTTCAAAACGGTCGACGGCGGCGGTTGTCCCTCCGCAAGTTTTCTTGGCGACTTCTTAGTTGTTCTCACCGGCGACCCTTCTAACACGTACGTATCGCTTCTACGACTCTTAACCGCGTCCTTCAACTCCTCGTCCGCAGCAATCTTCGCGACGACGGCGTTCCAACGGTCCAACTCCGGCACCACGTTCGAACTCTTCAACGTCTCGTACAAACTCTCAAATTCCTTCTCGTTGCCTCGTTTTTCCGCTTCCTCGAGCAAACGTCGTTTGGAACTCTCGGAAACGCCTCTCGTGACGGAAAATTCGGACACCATGTTCGCCAACACCGCCGCGGACGTTTCCGCGTATCGATTTTTTCTCCTCCTTCTTTTAATAAAGCCTTCGACATCGAAAGAAGAATCTCCATTTTCGTCTTCTTCGTTGTCGTCGTCGTCCTCAAAGTTCGCGATGCCCAAAGCCGCGCATATCTCGTCCACGTGCGGTTGGATGAGAGATTTCGCGCGAGTCTTCTCGTCGTCGTCGTCGTCGTCGGACGACATGGTCGCGACCACCACCCTTGTCTCTGTGTCGCGGTCAAAGATTTTGATGCATTTTCGTTGGAGCATTTTGGACTCTTTTTTTTTTTTGAAAGTAAGTTTAGGGTTTAAGAACATCTCCTTTCCTTTACCTCTTCTCCCCCTAAAAACTGTACGCATTTGGAGCGCCACACAAAACGCGTTCAAGACCCATCGCCACAAAGTAGCAGCAGCAGAAGAAGAAGAAGAAGACAAAGAAGAGAAAAATGGTACGTTTTTTTGCGGAGCGAAAAACAAAAGCGACGCGAACGGACGCGGCCCGCGGGTTTCCGACGTTCGCGCACCGGCGGGGCCATCGATTCGCCGCGCGAAGATGTGTTGTATTAGGGCGTTTTCTTTCGTGGTGTCGAGAGCGGAAAAAAAAAAAATCGGGCGCCTTGGACAAATTTGCGACTGGTGGGGGTCGATGCGACCGCGATCTCGGTGCGCGGAAACGATTTCGGGGAGAGTGGTCGTCCGACGAAGAGAACGATGCGGTGGTGGTCGCCGAGCGTTGGGGCGGAGGCGTCCCCACGCGGAGGATTCCGATGCCATTTTTTCTTTTTCGTTTGGGGCTCTCTCTTCTTGGGAACAGAGGCAAAAGGGAGTCTAAATGTTTTGGGTGCACAACGAAGTGGTGTCTCCACCAACTCTGCGAGAGACGCGCGCGCGCGTTCGACGATGGTTTCTTCCCGCGTTTTTTTCTTCGCACTCTCCCAACGTCCCAGCGCACTGACGACAACGACGCGTTCTTTTCTCATTCATCTACAGGGTATCGATCTCGAAGCTGGCGGCCGCAACAAAAAGACGAAGCGCACCAAGCAAAAGTCTGAAAACGTCTACTTGGCGTTGTTGGTCAAACTCTATCGTTTTCTCGCGAGAAGAACGGACTCCAAATTCAACCAAACGGTGTTGAAGAGGTTGTTCATGTCCAAAACGAACCGACCGCCGTTGTCGTTGTCCAAACTCGCGAAGTTTATGAAGGGCAAAGAAGGGAAAGTGGCGTGCGTTGTCGGCACCATCACGGACGACGTGAGAATGTTTGAAGTACCGAAATTGACGGTGTGCGCGTTGAGATTTACCGCGACGGCTCGCGCAAGAATCGTCAAGGCTGGTGGTGAGTGCTTGACATTCGATCAATTGGCGTTGAAGGCGCCGACTGGTGAAGGTGTTGTGCTTTTGAGAGGTCCGAAGAACTCGAGAGAAGCTGTGAAGCACTTTGGCGCGCCGGGTGTGCCGCACTCGCACGCCAAGCCGTACGTGCAACACAAGGGGAGAAAGTTTGAAAAGGCGCGAGGTAGAAGAGCATCCAGAGGCTACAAGGCTTAATTTACGGCGTTATTCCAGTAATGATGCTGTTTTTACGCTGTATTAGTAGTTTTATCTTTTAGAGAGTGGAGGAAGACGCGATTTGTGTACACGCGTCGTGCTTTTGATATCTATCTTTCTCGGTAGTTATCGCACGCGGCGCGGGGCTGCAATCATCGCCCGCAACAATAAGTAAAAATCGAACGCATCTCGTGCCTTCACTTCGTTGGCATCCGTGCGTTCACCAACCGTAGATTTAATTTTAATCGACAAACGTAGTTGTCTCATTAATATACCATGGTGGTACCACTGAAAAATGACACGTCCCTTTTGTGTGTGTTTCATTTGCTTTCACATTTTTTTCCCTTTGCGCTTCTTCAACCACATTTGTCGACGACGCGTTGCACTGCGAGAAATACGCCGCCCGCGATCATGTCTAAAAAGAAGAGAAAGTCTATCGAACGCGCCGCGTCGAGAGAGCGAGAAAACGCGGGAGACGTCCTCTCCCCGACCGGAGGACCAGTCCAAACGATGTCTCCTCCGCACGACACCGACGTCGACGACGCGAAGCAAAAATTGCCCAAGACGTCGTCCAAAACGCCGATACGAGACTCGGATTCTCGCGCGTTCTTCGACCCGTCGAAAACGTCGTCATTCGAAGACGTCGAAAATGGATTCATAGTTGACGTTGTCGACGAGCCGTCTTCCGCGTACGCGCCGAAGAAAACAACGGCTTCATGGACGGAAGCGATTGAAGATGGCTTCAAAACTGTTACACCGGAGGACTGCGCGCACTGGCTATTCTTTCCGCACCCGCCGAACGTCTTTCAATCTCGGATATTCGAACGCAAATGTTTCGCAAGGAAATGTAGCGAAACGAGTAAAAGCGGATATCAAGATTTACTCACCTCGGATGATATTAAAGCGTGGTTGAAGGAGAAAAAAATGACGTACGGGACGAACGTGGACGTGACGAGTTATAAAGGTGGCGTGAGACGGACACACAACGCGAACGATGGGTTTAGTAACGTGAGTAAAACTGCGGATTACGAAACGGTCATGAAACGTTTCGAAGAGGATGGGTGTTCGATACGAATATTGCATCCGCAGAGGTGGTCGGATAAGTTGTGGGCGTTGTTGTCTAATTTGGAAAATTTTTGGCAGTCGCCGACCGGGTGTAACGCGTATTGGACTCCCGCGAATAGCCAAGGTTTTGCGCCGCATTGGGACGATATTGATGCGTTCGTATTGCAAATAGAAGGTAGAAAGAGGTGGCGGTTGTATCCGACCAGAGATGTGAGCGAAAAGTTCCCGAGGTTTAGCAGTGCGGAGTTTTCGAAAGAAGAGAGGAAACGGTTAGAGGAATCGAAGTACGTCGAAATCATTTTAGAACCCGGGGATTTGATGTATATGCCGAGAGGAACGATTCACGAGGCATTTTGTATCGCAAACGATGACGACGAGGAAGGAAAAGGGGATGACGAAGCGAGTTTGCATTTAACGATTTCGGTGAATCAACGTAACACCTTTGCGGATATTTTAGAACACGTCTTCTCGGACGCGTTGGCGGACGCGGTGAATACGAACGTCGAGTTACGACGATGTCCACCAAGGGATTTCTTGAGAAATTTAACTCGATTAGACGAAACGGATGCTAATTTTCGAAGCTCGAAAAAGCTTTTAGAAAGATGCTGCAACGTCGTCGTCGAGAACATGATGAAAAACAACGTTTTTGCAGGATCGGTAGAAAAGCTTCTCGGGAACCTCATGCGTGAACGTGTCAGGCCACCGAAAGCGCACACGCGACTGACCAAAGCATCTCTAGGAGCAAAACCCTCGTTGAGTTCGAAAATAGGCCTAGTCCAAAAGAACTGCGCGTCTTTAGAAGACTGTGACGACGGCATCGTTCGCTTGCGCACGTACATCAACAACGATAGAAAATTACACATGGAAGGCGCTTCGGCAGACATTCTAGACGTTAACGCGTACAGAGAAGCGTCGTCGTGCATGAAAGTCGATCCAGAAATCGAAGGCGACGATTTAGACGCACTAGCGACGGTTTTGTACGCGAAATACGAAGATGGAGTGGAAGTGAAAGACTTGCCATTTGATACCGACGAAGAGAAAATAGCCTTTGGCAGACGTTTGCTAGACACGAACGCGTTTTGTATCCTATAGTATTAAATTGCGTTTTATTCAACTCTGCTGCTGCTGCTGCTGCTGCTACTGCTACTGCTGCATATATTATTACATTGTGCGCTTTTTATTCTCTCTCTCTCTCTCTCTCTCTCTCTCTCTCTCTTTTTCTAAGTATTCTTACAATTTATCAATCTTTCTTCTTGTCTAAAATTTTATTCCTAGGCGCTCATCGGCTTCTTTTTGCACTTATCGTCGTACCATATCACGAACGCGACCCAACCCCAATGCAACACACTGAGCGCCGCAAAAACACCCAATGGAACTTGTTTATGGCCATAGTTGAACATGGTTAGCAACACTCCCCAACTGCCAACTGAGCTTCCACCGAACGATCCTAAGCTCCAACACCAATCGCGAATGTGCCATGCGCGCGCAAACATTAAAGCGTTCCCAGTGCCTCCTAAAACTACCGCGACTAACGATAACGACGCGATGTTCGTCGGGTCCGTCGTGGATGTCGATATTTGCGCTATCGGTAACAGCGAAAACAATAAAGTTGCGGTCCATCCCATCAATGTCTGCCACTTTAATCGCATGAACTGTTCGAGCGCGAAGAAGTTCACGTTTTTCTTCTCGCTCCATCCAAAGTAGTCGTTCGCGCATCGCAAAGAAATCATTGCAAACGCCCCCAGCGATAACAACTGCGAAAAATCCATGGACGTTCTAAACAAAGCGTGACTCAAAATATACGGAACAAACGTGTATCCAAACACTCCTACTCCCCGTTCGTACAACGCGCACGTCTTTTTTCTCATCGTTTCGTCCGCGAACATTTGCTTCTTAAAGTACGCGGAAACCACCCCAAACAAAGCCACTGAAACGCACAAACCGTACGCCAACAAATTCACGTCCCCGCAATTCCCTGTGAAGAACAATTGGGACAGCAAAAACACCGTATTTACAACGCCTATGGCTTGAATGTTCCTTCCCGCCGGTTCGTCGATGGCGCTGAAATACGACAACAGCAACATGTTCCCGAGACACCCGCACGCGTACCCTTCGTACGAAATCCCCGCGAGTAAGTGCGAGTTCCCGGCGATTATGTTCTGTTGATTCAGCACGATTTGCGGTAAAGTAACCGCTAAAAGTGGCACCGTCGCCAACTCCGCGAGCGATTGCGTCTTTACTGCCCATTTTCCCAAAAGCGAGTTCGTTTCCGTCGCGACCCCCGAGGGCACTTTCGGCGCCGCTTTCATCAAAATCGAAGGAAAACGATGGCGGTGGTGGTCTCTCGACCACAAAACCACCCTTTGCTGTGATGACATTCTTCGCGTCTTCAAACTCGTCTTCATCAAACTCGTCTTCATCAAACTCGTCGTCGTCGTCGTCTCGGGGACGTCGAACACCGCCACCGCCGTCGCCGCGGCACAATAATATCGTCTTTCCCTTCCTCCTCCTCTTTCTCCTCCTTCTTTCCTTTGACGCACACGAAAAGACCGATGATGATGATGATGCCTTCGATGATTCGCACCACCATCATCGCGCAATGGTACAACAGGCGTCGTCAGACAATAATAATACCGCGCGGCGTCCATCGTCGTCGTCAAGAGTCCACGCGTTTTTCTTCTCTCTCTCTCTCTCTCTCTCTCTCTCTATTACGTGTGCGCGTTAAAAAGCCGGTATATCTCTCTGGTGGTGTGTATCTCTCCTCCCCTCTTTTTGTATATCTCTTTTCCAAAAGATACAAAAAAAAAAGGGAAAAAAATTTTTTACAAAACCCTAAACATGAGAAGTTTTGGATATCTTTTTTTGTGTGTGTGTGGACTTCTTTCTCTCTCTCTCTCTCTCTCTCTCTCTCTCTCTCTCTCTCTCTCTCTCTCTCTCTCTATAATCTTCTTCTTCTCTCGCCCGCACTTGCAAACACACACACAAAGAGAGAGAGAGAAAAAAAAAGGATGACGACGGCCAGTTGCTGCCAGAAAACGCACGCATCATACGTGGGGGGTAGTGTGTCTCGACGACGAACGACGACGACCTCCAAAGCGATGATGATGATGATGATGCGAGGAGGAGGCAAAGTGTATGATGTCTTTCCAAAAATGGCTTTGACGAATAATGCGACTCTGATGACGAGAACCAAGAAGAAGCGCCCCGTGGTGGTGCCGATGTCGTCGTCGTCGTCGTCTGAAACGACGACGGCCGTAGAAGAAGAAGAAGAAAAAGAAAAAGAAGAAGAAGAACGAAAGGAGCGGAAAGAACAAACGTCCTCCTCCTCCTCCTCCTCGATCTCGTCGTCCAAAGCGTTGCTCGAAGAGTTGCCGAAAGCCATCGGATCGTGTTCGAGGGAGGAGTTGCATCGATGGCTCGAAGACGTCGTGAACCTTCCAAGGCAAAAGCTCGCGCTGGAATACTTTAAAGAAGAAGGACGAGGATTGATAGCGACGGAGTCGATCGATCGAGGCGAGAAAGTGCTCGAGATTCCAAGAGACGCGATTATTACGGTCGACGTCGCGTTGAAGGAATCGCTGCTGGAGAGGAAGAAACTGTCCGAGCTGCAAGAGTGGTCGATATTGGCGAGTTTTCTAGCGGAGATGGCGCAGAATTTAGGAGACGATCGCTCTTCTTCGAAATATAGATTTTCGACGTACGTGAAAGCGTTGCCGAGAAGCACAGGGTCGGTTTTAGAGTGGCCGGAATCGGACGTGAGAACGTTGTTGGCGGGATCGCCGAGTTTGTTTTCGGCGCTGGAAAGAAGAGCAAGCGTCGCGGCGGCGATTACGGAAATTCGAGCGAACTTTCCAGAGTTGAACGAGAAGACTTTGCAGTGGGCGTTTGATATTTTGTTCAGTCGATTGATTCGGTTGGAAAGTTTGGGAGGGAACTTAGCGCTGGTGCCGTGGGCGGATATGTTGAATCATCAGCCCGGATGCGAAGCCTTTATCGATTTGGATCAAGGGTCGGGGAAAGTGTGCTTGACGACCGATAGGAGTTACGAACCCGGGGAACAAGTGTGGGCGAGTTACGGGCAAAGACCATCGTCTGAGTTGTTGATTTCGTATGGGTTTGCGCCGGCGGTTGGTGATAATCCAGACGACGAATACGCGTTGAATTTACAAGTAGACGAGGAAGATCCGTTTGCGAGCGCGAAAGTGAACGCTTTGGCGAGTCAGAATATTCAAGCGTTCGAAACGTTTCCTTTGAGATTGAATGGATATCCGAGACAGTTGTTACAGTACGCATCTTTTGCCATGTGTACGCCGGACGATCCATCGAAAGTGGACGAGTTGTGCCGCGCGGCGTTTGTAGATATCCAAGCGCCGAAATCGTTGCGTAACGGTGTCGACTTAGCCAGAGGTTTGTTAGCTTCTAAAGACGTGTTTAAATCGAGAGGTAAAAGAGGTGCGGTGTTGGGTGGTGTTCAAGGCGAGATTGCCGTTCGAGAGATGCTGGCGGATGTTACCAGTGACGCGTTGGATAGGTACCCGAACACGGTGGATAAAGATAAAGGTTTAGCGTTGGGAAGAATGCCGGAGATGCCCGAAGTGAGCATGTGGATTGGAGACGCGAGCACGGCAATTAAGAGTTCTATGCGATCGGTGTGCGCGGCGAGAGTTAGAGTTTCAGAGAGAAGAATTTTAGCCAAAACGGATGCGGAGGTGAGGTTACAGCTCCGAAGATTAAAGAGCGAGCAAATGAACAGCAAATAGAAAAAGTTGAAATAGAAACGTGTGTGTGAATATTACTCAAACGAACGACAAACCGAATACGCGCGACTACGTCACGCACTCTGGATTTATTTCTGAATAATGTGCTACTTACTTATATTATTAATCGCTACTAATAAACTCTCTCTCTCTCTCTCTCTCTCTCTCTCTCTCTCTTACGACTGTTGCGCCGGGAACTCGAAGGAGACGTCCTTACCAGTCAACTTCTTATACACCCCAGCAAACGTTTCCAACTTGTACTCCGTCTCCGCCTTCTTAGACGGATCCAAATACACCTTCAACAACTTAGAACCATCCAATCGGTATCTTTGTCTCTTTCCCACAATCTCAGTCGGGTACACCAAATCCTCGAGCAAACTCGCGTGCACGGCGGTCAACGTTCGAGAACGCGGTCTCGCTCGCGCAAAGTTTGCTCGCGGCACCGGGCGAATTCTTCTGTTACCGACGAAAACAACGTCCTTGTTAGAGAACTTCTTTTCCAACTCTCTCACCAATCGTTGTTGGATCTTATGGAACGACTTCAAGTACCTGTATGGAACGTGTATGACAACCGCGGTGCGGTTGGCAATCGCAACTTCTGCCGCACCGCAAATGAAGAGGTTTTGGAGGTCCGCTTTTAACTCTTGGTTTGTGTTCTCTAAATCTTGAATGGCCTGTTGAATGAGAAAGAGAAAGAACAATACATGGTCAGCATTAAGAAACCGCGTCGCCGAATCGAAACAAAACGATGACGACGACGACGATTCTTGTCTTCAATAGGAGTCATGAAGACGCATCGGCGACGCCTCCCCGTGCACAGGCATTCTTTAGGACCAAAAAAGAAATCCCTTTCGGGGTCGAGCGACCACATCGCGACGCGCGAAACCCCACGCGAGCGCGTTCCACGCGCGACGCACGCGTCGCGACGTTCAAATCCGCCCAACCCGTGCGCGTTTTTTGAGTGCCGCCTCGCGCCCTCGCCTTTTTTTTAGCGCGCGTTTACACGCGTGAGCCCCATTTTTCGCGTACAAAAATAGCGCGCGAGTTGGATTTCCCTCCGATACAAAATCACCGCGACGCGACCTCTGCCTCCCGACGGTTCTCCGAGCGCGTCGACATCGAAAAAGACGTAGTACCTTAGCGACCGTGTTTTCAAAATCGGTCGGCTTGGCGCCGGCCTCTTTCACAATCTTCACGCGAGACATGTTTCTTTTCGCCGTGTGGGGTGTGAGAGCAAATAAATGAGGAAAAAAAAGGTGGGGGCCAAAAGGCGTTTTTTGAAGCACGTAAGTATAAAGGTGAAAATTTTGATTTTGTTTTACAAAAAGTAAAGGCTCTCGCCCGACCCGGACGACATGTCACGCGTCAAAGTTGCGTGATGTGCACGAAAGAGAGAGAGAGAGAGAGAGAGACTTCGCGACTACGCGTTCACGAGGGGCCTGTACTTCAACGGTTTCGGCGCTTCACCGCCCATTCTTTCGATTCTGTGCGCCTCGTACTCGTCGTAGCTGCCTTGGTAAAACGCGACTTGCGAGTCGCCTTCAAACGCGATGATGTGGGTGGCGATTTTGTTGAGGAACCATCGGTCGTGGGAGATAACGAAAGCGCAACCGTTCCAGGAGAGTAAAGCTTCTTCGAGCGCTCTCAACGTGGCGACGTCCAAGTCGTTGGTCGGTTCATCCAAAAGGAGGCAGTTGCCGCCGGAAGTTAATACTCGAGCGAGTTGGAGGCGGTTGCGTTCGCCGCCGGAAAGGTCACCAACTTTTTTCTGTTGGTCGGAGGATTTGAAGTTATACCAAGAGCAATACGCTCGAGAGTTGACAGCTTTGCCGCCTAAATTAACCTCATCGGCACCACCAGTGAGTTCCTCGAAGACGGATTTCGTCGAGTCTAAGGAGTCGCGAGATTGGTCTACGTACATTAGTTTGACCGTCTCGCCAACCTTGCACGAACCCCCATCTGGCTCGTCCTCTCCGACAATCATTCTAAAAAGAGTGGTTTTACCCGCACCATTACCACCAACGATGCCGACGATCGACCCCGGTGGAATAGTTGCCGTGAAGTTGTCGATAAGTAAACCTCTCGTGTCAAAACCTTTCGTCAAGCCTTCGCACGTCAAAACGACGTCGCCTAAACGAGGCGCAGTTGGGATGGTGATAGAATCCATGCCTTCGCGTTTGGTATATTCCGCCGAAGCCGCGCATAACTCTTCGTAAGCTCGTAAACGCGCTTTTCCTTTTTTCTGTTGTCCTTTCGCGTTTTTGCGCACCCAATCCAACTCTTGTTTTAACGCTTTATCCATGCTCGAGGCTTTCTTATCTTCCATGTCTAAGCGTTTCGCTTTCGATTCTAACCAAGTCGTGTAGTTTCCTTCGAACGGAATACCTTCGCCTCGGTCGAGCTCTAAAATCCAACCGGCGACGTTATCGAGAAAGTATCGGTCGTGAGTAATCGCAACCACCGTGCCGCGAAACTGCGCCAAAAACTGTTCCAACCACGCGACAGATTGTGCGTCCAAGTGGTTCGTCGGTTCGTCCAACAACAAAATATCCGGATCAGCGAGCAATAATCGACAAATAGCCACGCGTCTTCGTTCCCCACCGGATAAGTTTTTCACCAACGCATCTCTCGGCGGCACTCTCAACGCATCCATCGCGCGATCGACGGTTCGATCGATTTCCCACGCGTTGCTCGCGTCCAATTTATCTTGCAATTGAGTCATTCGTTTCATCAACTGGTCGATATCCGCGTCCGGATTCCCCATATCCACAGAAATTTGCTCAAACTCCGCGATTTCCGCTTTAATCGCCGCCACTCCGGCGTCCACGTTCTCCCCGACTGTTTCCCCCGCATCCAACTCGGGTTCTTGTGGCAGATATCCGATTTTTATGCCGTCGTCTAAGTAAATGTCCCCATCGAAAGCGGTGTCTTGTCCAGCCAAAATCCGCATCAACGTTGATTTCCCGGCACCATTCGCGCCTAAAATACCAATTTTCGCGCCTAAATACATCCCCAAGTTGATATTCTTGATCAGCTCTTTCCCTTGAGGCGTGACTTTTCTCACTTTATTCAGCGAGAGAATGATTTTCCTCGTTTCGGTTTGGTACGCAGACCCCTCTGACACGCCTTTCGACCCTCCCGATTTCATGGATTGGTTTTGTTTCTTCGCCGCGCTGCTGCTGCTGCTGCTGCTGCTGCTGCCACCATCTCCTCCTCCTCCTCCTCCTCCAGACGGCGATTGTCGCGGAGGCGCCGCGGACTTTCCTTTTCGCGCCGATTTCTTCCCCGCCGTAGTTATCATCCAACCACCATCACCAACGCGCCGGCGGCGGCATTTTGGAGCAGCATTCGATGACGACGATGACGATGATGTCGCGCCAATAAAGCCTCCTCTTCCTCCGCGCAAAAATGACGACGACCTCACTGCCGTCGTCGTCGTCGTCGTCGATACTAAAAAACCCGCCTTCGATGCCGATGCGTTCAACGCCAAAGTCATCATGTCCTTTTTCTTTCTCTCTTCTGTGGTGTAGTAAAGCGTCGAAAAAGTGGGGTGCTTTAAGCACGTCTTTCGATGTGTACCTAAGTGTAGACTACTCCTCCTAAGTGTAGACTCAGTATGAGTCCTCCAAAATGCTCTGAGTCCTTTTTACCCACTCACTAAAAAAGAACACTGGACAAAAAAAAACGACTGTCTCGAGTACACCCTACAACAGTATATGCAACCCTAAACTGTTAAAGAGAGAAAAAAAAAAATCTCCCTCTCCCCTTTTATTATAGCTACGCGTACTCCTCAGCCTGAGTATAAAGGAATTGAACGTAGAGATTCGAAGTTTACCACCACTGTTCGACCTAATAATCATGGTGTTGGTCTAGCACAATTTTGAGAGTCAAAGTCCTTTCTTTTTTTTTTCCTCTTTTCAAGACTCCACGCATGAGACGACGCATCGTCTTTGATGAGAGGACGACAAAGACGACGACTTTTTCGACTTTGCTTCCTTCTCTCCCGACTTTTTTGTCTTCGTCTTCGGAGGAGAAGAAGAAGAAGAAGAAGAAGAAGACGACGACGACGACGGAAAGCGGACCTGCCCTGCTGGAAACGCGGCGAGGGAAGTATCCGAGAACACCAAAACCACCACCGTCAAAAAAGTCGTCGACTTTGGAAGAAAAAAGGACGTCGTCGTCTTCATTACCGTTACCCAAAGTGGACACCTATAAGGAGAACGCCGCGGAGAGCAGCGCGAGACGACGACGATCGGGAAGAGAAAGAGAAGAGAGAAGGAGGGAGAGAGAAAGTGACGACGATGACACCGCGAAACACCAAAAAGAAGCGACGAAAACGAAGGAGGGAAAGCGGAGGAGAAGAAGAAGAAGACGAATTACGAACGGCGTGTTTATCTCGTGGCGAGCGATGGGCGTCTCTGGTTTGGTCTGCGCGGCGGCGTCGTATCTTCGCTTAGTCATAGTACCGGAAACGGTGAGAGATAAAGCGGTCGAAGTGTTCCCATCGTGGGTAAACGAGACGTTTCTGAGTTTATTACCAGCGCTCAATCCAGACGTGTTGAATTCGAATCTGTATTATAACGCGACCGAGCACTTGGTCGTCGCGCGGCAAGTTTACGACGAGTACGACGGCGCGAAACCAAAACATCCGGTAGTCATCGTTCCAGGATTTGTAAACACCGGGTTGGAATTGTGGAAATCGAAACCATGCATCGCGAAAAAAACACAGTTTAGGCAAAGGATGTGGGGGACGCCGGCGATGGCGAAGGCATTTTTTCATAACCGGACGTGTTGGTTAGAACACATGGCATTGAACGCGACGAGCGGAGAAGATCCAGACGGAATTGTGTTAAGACCAATGGCAGGTATCGATAGCGTCGATTGGTTCATGCCTGGATACTTTGTTTGGGGGAGGATGATTGAAGCGTTGGGGGAGATTGGGTACACCGGCAGTAACATTCACGCGCACTCGTACGATTGGCGATTGAGCCCAGAGCAGTTGGAAAAACGTGACGGATACTTCACAAAGTTGAAAAAGCAAATCGAAGGCATGCGAGAGTCGTCTCCAGGACAGGAGAAAATCGCGTTATTGGCGCATTCGTACGGCGATACGTTATCGCGATACTTTTTAGAATGGGTGGAATCCCCGAAAGGTGGGAAAGGAGGCGCGAATTGGGTGAGCGATAACATCGCCGCGTACGTCAACATCGCGGGACCAACCTTAGGCATGCCCAAATCGGTCTCGGCGTTGCTTTCTGGGGAAATGCGTGATACGGCGATTTTGAACGAGCTCGAGATGACGTTAGGACCGATGATTAGTACGTTTGTGGAGAAGTTAATAGGATCGCTGGAAGAAATTACGTTAGTCTTTCGCAGTTGGAGTTCCTTGTGGTCGATGTTGCCAATAGGCGGCGATGACGTTTGGGGCGGCTCTGAAATAGTAGCGTCGTCATCAAAAAATAACCCCGAGGAAATAATTGATGAAACCCCATTATCAGCGGACGTTGCCGATGCGAACTTCTTAACCATACGCGAATTCAGTTCAAAGCATCAAAAGAAAAGAAAATGGGAAACCAAGAAACAGAAAGAAGACGCTTCGACGCTTACTGGATTAACCATGGAAAATTCTTTGCACTTTCTCCACGATTTGGCGAAACAAACGACGCCGAAAAACGCGGAAGCGTCGTTTAAAAATCGAAAGAGGGATAAATGGTACGGTCACCCGTTGCATTCGAAACTTCCGAACGCGCCAAAAATGAAGATTTTCTGTTTCTACGGCGTCGGTAAATCCACCGAGCGCTCGTACAGGTACACGAAAGACGGTTTCGGTGATCGCGAGTATAAACTGGACGTCGAATCCGACCCAACCAAACTAGAATGGCAAAAAGGCACGCTCTCCGTCGATGGGGACGGCTCTATCCCGCTCGTATCCTTGGGTTACGCCTGCGCGTCGCCCTGGCGTACGAAATCCAAAAACCCATCTTCCATCCCCATCAAAATCCGAGAGTATAAGCATCAACGCAAACCTATGATCGAAGGTGGTTTCCAAGGTGTCACCGAAGGTGAACACGTCAACATCATGGGGAACGTCGAGTTAATACGAGACGTTTTAAAAGTCGTCACCGGAAACGGAGACGACGTCGCGGAGAGAATCGCGAGCAATTTACATTCAATCGTCCGAAAAATCGACGAGCGGAAGAGAAGAACGAAAACAACACGAGGATTGGGAAGATAAATGGTTAGCGCAGCGACGTGACGCGTGCTTTCGCGTCGCGTTCGTTCCCTAATACTACGACGACGCGTATTAAATCTTGCACACACACATTTTTTAACACCTTAAATGTACTCCAAACAATTTCCAATTTTTCTCTCGCTCTGCTTCCGAAGAATTAAGCGCGCCCGAACACACGCAAAAACGATCCGAAGAAAAGATGTCGTCCATGGAGGAGTTCAAGAAGATGAAAGTGCAGGTGAGTGAGCACGCTCGACACCACGCTCGTCTTCGGAGGGACGACGCACTCGTCCTCGAACGAAGCAACCATCACCCGATTGGATGAATTGTCTCCACACAATTTTGAATTGTCGAAGACATGAAGCGTCAAAAGTCGTCGCCATTGTCGATGCCGTTGTTTTCATCTCGCGTCCGTCCCGACCTCTAAACTCTGACGCTTTTGTTTCTCTCCGTCTTTTTTTTCCCCTCCATCTACTAAAACGACGAACAGGAACTGCGCGACGCTCTCGAAGCGAAAGGGTTAGATTCCAGCGGTTTGAAAGCGGTTTTGTTGGCGCGATTGGAAGAATCGTTAGAATCTGAAGGCGGCGGCGGCGGCGAAGACGGGGCGGGCGAAGACGCGGCGCCGGAAGAGGAACAGCAACAAGAGATGGAAGAGGAAGAAAAAGAGGTCCCGGAGAAAGAAGCGACTCCAGAACCAGAGTCGGCGCCTGCGCCTGCGGCGGCTCCCGCGCGAGCGGCTCCGGCGCAGACGACGAAACAACACGAGAAACCAAACGCGGCGGCGACCGAAGAAGGCGAACTGACAAAGGCACAAAAAGACGAGCTCAAAAAGAAGAAAAGAGAAGAGTGGAAAGCGAAACAGAAAGCAGAATACGAAGCCAGAGAGGCGAAAAGACAGGCGAAAAAGGCGGAGGAGAACAAGCAGTTTATCGAAACGCTGGAGGAGAGAAAACAGAGAGCGGCAAAGTTTAACGGCCCGTTCATTCTCTCCGACGCCGAGAAGCAACGCGTGAGAGAATGTGGCGCGGCGGCGCAGTTTGGCGTTTCTGAACACGCCGAAGCGAAACCGACTGCGGAACCTGCAAAAAAAGAAGTCTCCGCGGAGGAAAAGAAACGACTCGAGGCCGAACGAGAGGAGAAGAAAAGAGCGAGAATGGAACGATTCGGTGCAGACGCGTTGAAGCCTTTACATCCGCCGCCGGCGAATAAGAAAGCCAAAGTCGGAGGACCGGGTGGACAAGACCGAAATTTGACTAAATACACCATTTAATTTATTATCGAGTATCAACGGCGTTACCATTTCCTTTGTTGTAATCTATAATCTACGGTCATACGCGTGAGTCATCGAAACACGTTTTCGAAAAGTCCATACATTATCTTCACTTTTTCCCCTCTTTTCATAATGTCATCGAACAAAACATCGTTGCAGGACAGGTGCAAGGCCCTCTCCCAATCAATTCTCAAAGAATCGACCGTCTTTGAGTCGTCTGATTCCCCGTCCGAAGATGAAAATGCTCCTTCACACGCGGAAGACATTCGAGCGCAAATCCAATCCGCCGCCGGCGTCGTCGAACACGAATCGACAAAAATCGGTTTACTGTTCGCCAAAAACGAGCCGATCGCAGACGACGTCTCGAATTCTGCTTTAGACGCGTTTCACGTGTCCCTGATTGCATTCACGGCGTACATCAACGCGGCTTTACGAGCGAACAGAAGCGAAGGCGAATGTTACAAGAAGCAAGTGAAATCTATTGGCGATTCGGTGTTGAAAGCGAGCGCGAGTTTAATCGACTCGGTTGGAATGAAGAAAGATAACGTACGAAGTTTAACCGCGAGCGTTTGGGAACAGTGTAAAACCGCAGAGAAAATGCCGAAAGATGGAAAAGATGCGGTCGGAAAGGCTTTAATGGCACACTGTCGATTAATTAAAGACGCGAAGCGGGAGATCGAAGAGATGTTGGAGGAGGGAGACGATGACGGAGAGCAACGCAAGGATGGAGAGATAGTGCAGGACGATTTCGGGGAGGAAATCATACGGGAAGAGATTAAGGACGTGGACAGAGAGCGTTTGAGAAAAGCGAAGGCGACGATTGAGTGCACGTTTACGTTTTTGAAAGCGTTGGTGGTGCCGTTGATTAGTAAGCGTAGTAATAGCAATAACAAAAGTAGGATAGACCGCGCGACGGCGTTGAACGAAATCGAAAAGAAGTGCAAGGAAATACGGCGTGCTGTGGATGAAATCATATGCGAAGCGATGCCACCTTCGGATGCGGTGTTGCTTGCGACCGAGGCGAAGAAATTAAAAGACGCGGCGGAAAATATGATGAAGCGAGTCGAAGAGGTCATGACAGACAACGATGCCCCAAACGATGGTCAAACTGATATGAATCTTATCGAACCAGCGAAGAAAGCTTTAGAGTACGTACAATCTGCGTGCGCTGAAATGTAATTGTACACATGCATACGATTTTACGAAACAATTTTACCAATAGGCTCCCACGTTCGTTTCCTAGTCAAACTCTCCTTGTATACGAGAACATCTCCTTTTCCATCCGCGGTTGTCACCGCCACGTGCGTGCCTAACTCGTTGAACGAAACAGACTCGATGTCACTCTCAAACTCCAAGTTTCCTAAGTTCCTCCTCGACGGCTTTTCGTCTTCGTGTGAAAACTCGCCGCTCGTGTCTAACACAACCGCTCGATGACCGCCCTCGACGAATACAATTCGAGATCCGTCTTTACTCCAATCTATATTGGATAACTTTTCTTTCGATACATACATAGCGTTCCCTTGTTCCATCCACTTATCGCACTGTGACTTGTACACGAAACGTCGAATATCAAACGTATCGTCGCTATAGCTAAACGCCGCGGCTATGGTAGGCGCGTTCGGCGACTCAAACCGCCACGCAACGTCTACTACTTCCGCATGACCACAAAAAGATCTCTCAGCAACTATCTTGTGACACGTTTCAAATAACGGATTTACGCTTTCATCGTACATCGTCGCGTTGTTCTCTTCATCTCCGTTGTTGCTGCTTTCTAAATAGTGCATCGTCGCCTCCGGCAACGACGGGTCTCTCACGTCTCTCACGTCTCTCGTCGTCGCGTAGATATCCATCTCCCCGTCAGATCGACCGCAGGCTACGAGTAAACCGTGTTCATTCGGTGCGAACGAAAACGACGTGTACGTGATGCCGCTGTCTTTCCTCGATTGGTTTTTCGGTTTCAACGTCTGCGCGCGTAAAAATTTTTCATCCTTTTCTTCTTTCTCGAATGCACCACGGCCATCACATGTACCATCGTCTTCGTCTTCTTCTTCCTCGAACAGTACGTCCGGTCGCGTCGCCCTTTCTTTCGCCACGAACAGTTCCACGTGGCCTCTTTTCGTCAGGCACGCGAGCACGGTCCCGAAAACCGACGGCGCGAATTCCATTTTCGTCGCGTTCGATTCGATGGGGACTCGGGAAAACCGTTCGAATGATGATGATGATGATGATGATGATTCGGTTCCAATCAATCGTTTCGACACGTGGACGACGTTCACACTGGACGCGATCGACAGTAACGTTTTCGAGTCGTTCGTGCACGTCGCAGTGGTCGTCTCGTAGCGAGACGACGTCGGGATGGACGCGACGACTCGCGACATCTTCCAAAGTCAAGTCGTTGTTTTCGTCGAAATCGAGCGCTTGTTTTTGAGATGCCAAAAAAAAAAGTTGTGCGGGAAAAAGAGACACAAAAAAGAGACTGGAAAAAAAACGATCGATGATGATTTGTGAAATCACACAAAAGAGTGGGACATACTATTGTGTAAAAAGAAGAGGACTGCGCGTACGAGTATCATCATCATCGTTATCGTTCTCATCATCATCATCGTCGATGTTTTACTTTCATCAAGAGCTCGTCCATGTCGTGCAGTTCTTGGTCGAGCATGTTCACTTTGACCGTTTCGCGTTTCACCTTTTCAATCTGTTCGAGCACTTCCAGTTGATGCTGCGTTTTCCGTCGCTCGTGCTCTCGGTTGTCGCGTATTTTTCGAAGCAAGTCCGCGGGAGCGCACATGTCGGCGAGAGACATTTTGCGAGATGATTTACGTCTGGCGATGTGAATGCTGCTCTTTCGTCGCTCGTGGATGCTGCTCTTTCGTCGTGCCAACGTTTCCTCGGAGTTCTCGGCGGCGGCGGGATGGTGGAAACTCGGTTTTCGCGGGTTGGTTTCGGGAATACCGCTCGCGGTATTCGTGTTCACATCGTTTTCGTCGTTTTCGTCGTTTTCCTCCGCAATGCCCCTCCTCACCTCCTCCTCGTCGTTCTCCTTAAGCCACGCGTCGTACGTATCGTTGTTCTTGCTGAACGTCTCGATGAAGTCATCCACCAACTTCCTCGTCCTCAACGACCTCGCCGATCTCGCCAACATCGCGCCGCACGTCGGATCGTTCGCCGCAGACATCATCGCCCCTGTCCCCTCTTCTAAATCGAGCATCAATCTCGAAAACTCTTCGAAATCCATCGTGCCGTTTCCATCGGCGTCGATTTCCTTGAAGGCTTTCCGAGCAATCGTTGCCGATTCTTCTCGATCTCCAGCCATCATTTTCCACGCCGAGGCAAACTCTTCAAACTCAACTTCACCGCCGCCGTCGGAATCGAGCGCGGCGAACAATTCTCGCAATTGCGTTCTTTTCGCCTCCGTTAACGTTCGTTTCACCACTTTCTTCCTCTTCGCGAGCCATTCGCGCGTGTGTTGGCTCACGCATCGCGAGGAAGGCGATGGTGTTGTCGTCGTCCACGTCTTCTGTTTTTGTCTTCGCAAAGTGGTTTTTTTGAGTCCCGGGGTCCTCCCAAGGTCGTAAAGGTCGACGCCTCCAAAAGCAGCACAACAACGCAGTTGGACCTCGATCGCGTTCGCGACCATGCCACGACTCGAAGACGTCTTTACAAAGCGAGTGGTGGTGCTGCTGCCGACTTTTGGCGAACGAAGACGCATCATGTGACACCAACCAACAACACGAAAGGAAAGAAAAGAGGTCGTCGTCGTAGTATTATTTGGGGAAAAAAGAGAGGTAAAAATGTGTCGTATTTTTTTCCCAATACTAAATTTGTTTCTTTTTGAAATAATTTTTTTTTTTGACTCTTTTTTTTTGTGTGTTTTGGGCTAAATTTAGACCTCCTCTTCTTTTGAACAACACCTTTATTATTATATTAAAATCTGTCGTACGACGCCGTACTACAGAACAGAATAGTCTTCGTCGCGAAGCGAGAAACGCACTCGAAGAACATTAGTAGTACTTTTCTTTTGCCGCGTTGGTATTTTAGACGACGACATACACGACGACGTTTTTTTCTGCAAGGCTGGACCGACGGTGAAATGAATAATCGGTCCGTCTAAGACCACGTTCGACGTGAAGAACGTCTTCGAAGACTGGCTCGGAGGAGGAGGAGGAGGAGGAGGACGACGCCTCTCGAGCGCGGCGGGGCCGAGAGTAGGGGAGGTGAGAGATGCGTCGTAAAACCATTCGCACGTGAGAAAGAGGTTTTGATCATCGTCGAAATGGTGATCGTCGTCGTCTTTGTGCGCGATCATCGCTCGAGTGCGTTCACCGTCGTCGTCTCGACCGATGAGGGTGCCAGATTGTGCGCGTAAAACGAAGCTCTTTTCGCGAGCGTTTTTACGCGCGCGCTGACTTTCGAGAAACTCCTCCGAAGGACCCTCGAGGTTACTGAATACCGAGTAAAGGTGACGTTTTTCGTCCTGAATATCCGGAAATGAATGTCGAAGTATGGACGTGACGACGCGTATGGCGACCATTTCGAGAATTTGCGTCGCGTCAGCCACCGCGGTCCCGAAACTTTCAGTCGGAAAATCGGTTTCCCTTCGTCGCGCAGGACGAGGGGCAAAATCTTCTTCTAACGGAGGTTCGTTCCACTCGCGCGTCGGTTCGCCGTCTGAAACTAACGGCGGAAATAGCTCTCTATTCATTTTCGAATCTGTGGCATCGAAACCGTTACTTCGAGCGCGCACATTCTTCTTGGCGATGTTCGCGTACGATAGATTCCCGTTCGTCTCGTGCTCTTTCTCAAAATCCTCTTTTTCTACCGCTACTACTTCTTTCACCTCCGTGGGTTCTTCGTTTTCAACGTCGAGTTCCCAAGCTGGTGCGAAGAATTCAACGTCATCGTTTTCGTAATATTCGCTCTCGAAACACTCGATGACTTTGGCTAACGTATCGCCGATTGAAATATCAAACGCCTCGTTCGGCATAGCCACGCGCACTTGCCCGTATTTCTTCAGCGAGTCCAAGCAATCTCTTTTGGCGTCGTCGTTTTCAATCGCCAAGTGTACGAACGATACCATTGGAATGGATGCGTTGAATCGTTCGTCTTCGACTTTCGATTGGATCTTTTGCTCTTCTTCTTTTTCATTATCTTCTTGTTCGACTTCGTCCGCCCACGACGTCGGCGACGACTTCTTTTCGTATTCGTCGGCGGTGTCATCCATTTTCTTGTCAATCGAATAAATCTCCTCGCCTTCTTCTTCTTCTTCTTCTTCTTCTTCTTCTTCTTCTTCTTCTTCTTCTTCTTCTTCTTCTTCTTCTTCTTCTTCT
>MDSZ01225289.1_pt1 | contig 46573 bp, 45 predicted proteins | sample 811201 | NCBI WGS metagenome assembly MDSZ01 (sample SAMN05326647, study PRJNA326480) | marine metagenome | isolation source: seawater | place: Indian Ocean: North | collected 2010 | reverse complement strand
TTTATTAGATAAAGCAATGAATACAAAAAGACTTTTCATTATATCTGGTAATCATAATTCTCATCCCCCATCATTTACTTCATTAAAATCAAATTTAGCGATTCATAATTCTTTGTATGCAGCAACAGCAGGTATAGAGTCCATACTTTCAGGTACTACAACTTTTTATTTAGATCATGATAATTGGCACATTTCAAAATTAAATGACTATGGTAAAAATAAATTTATTTATAGTGACTGGGAAAATTTATGGGAAGGTGTAGAAGATTATTTTAATTACAGCAGAAATTATGATGATTATCATAATAATGAATTTTTGAATTATTTAGACCCCTTTAGAGATGGTAAATCATCGATTAGAATAGCTTCATATCTTAAAAGTTTAAAAATTGGACTTGAAAAAAAATTAAAAAAACAAGATATTTTAGATTTTGCAAATAGTGAATTTAAAAAAAATTGGAGTTCTGATAAAGTAGTTACTTATTATTAAAATGAAAATATACTTAAAAATTTTATATTTGTTTCTTAGAAGTTATATTGTTAGAAAAAGATATATAGGATGGTTTAAATTAAATAATAAATATAATTATCCAGTTGAAATTGATTCTAAAAAAAATAATAATACTATGTCTTTAAAAAAAATAGAAAAATATAATGACGATATTTACCCTCTTTATTAATAAATGATTATTATTTATTCTTTATTATTCATTTTATTGATTTTTTTCTTAATACCACTTTTATTATTAAAACTTTCAAATAAACAAAATATAAAAATTTTAAATCACTTTATAAATACATATATTAACAAACCATTTTTTAATTATAATTTTGAAAATATTAATAAATTTAATAATAATCTCATTTTTGTACCGCATCCATTTACAAATTGGTCTCTTAACCCTAATTATAAAAATAAATTTGGAAAGTATGAACATACTCTAGAGGGTTTTAAAAAAACAATACCTGACAGCTCTATTATAGATGCGATATCATCAAATAATTATCAATTTAAAATTATTTGTATTGGTGGAAGTTCTACACATTGTCAAGAAATGGAAAAATTTGAATATACCTGGCCAGCACTACTTAATAAGAAATTAAATAATAGAACAAATAAAAAAATATTAGTTATTAATTTTGGAGTAGGAGCATGGAATACCATACAGAGCCAAATAAGGTGCTCAACTTGGTTTTCATCAATAAATCCTGATCTTTTAATTTTTTATCATTCAAAAAATGATCTTACTCCAATAAATAATGGCGATCCCTTAGAAAAAAAAATTATGCCTGACTATCAAAATATTATGACTCAGTACTCTTCAATTTTTCCAGATGAATTTATTAAGATGAGCATAAAAATACCTTTAGTAAAATTTATTTTTTATAGAAAATATTTTGATAAAAATTATTCTCAATATGGAATTAATTCTATTTATTATAACATTAAATCTCAAGGGTTGAGTAGATTAGACAACAATTTTATGAAAATTATAAAAAATAGACACAGTCAAATTGTACATTTATGTAAGCAATATAATACAAAGGTTTTATATGTGCCTGAGGTAGTTATGGATAAAATATATTCAGAAAAGCTTGATATTTTAAATAAAGATTTAAAAAATAGTTTTATAAATTATGATTTCTTAGAATGGTTTGAAGTTAAAAATATATTGCTTAATAAAAGCAATATATTTCTTGATAAAATGCATTTTAGTCATGCAGGTAATGAATTTTTCTCATCCTTACTATCTGAAAAGATAATAAAAACATATTTGACAGATAATTAATATGAATAATAGAGAAATTTTTTTGGGTATTTCGTGTTTTTACCATGACTCAAGTGCTGTACTTGTTAAAGATGGAGAAATACTAATAGCTTTACAAGAAGAGAGATTTTCAAGAAAAAAGTTTGACAATAATTTTCCATTAATGTCAATTAAAGCTTGTTTAGATTATGGCAATCTATCTATAAAGGATGTTGATTGTATATCTTTTTACGAGGATCCTAATTTAAAACTTAACAGAATAATTAATTCAGATACTATTTTTAAAAAAGGTAGTTTTTTTAATAATTTAAAAAAAGCTATTAATTGGAACTCAAATAAAAATATTTTTACCGAAATAATAAAATATTATTTCCCAGAATTTGAGGGTAAAATTCTTTTTTTTAAACATCATTTTTCTCATGCGGCTTCGGCATTTTACCCATCACCTTTTGAACAATCTGCAATTTTAACAGTTGATGGAGTTGGAGAATGGTCAACGTCTACAATAGGTGTAGGAAATAATAATGAAATAACTCTTAATTATGAAGAAAGATTTCCTAACTCTATAGGTTTATTTTACAGTTCTTTAACTCAGTTTTGTGGTTTTAAAGTTTTGTCTGGTGAATACAAATTAATGGGGCTTGCTCCATATGGTGATCCTATTTATGTTAATGAAATTAATGATAATATAATTGAATCTAATGATGACGGTTCTATTAACATGAATCAAGATTATTTTAATTATACAACTGGAAATACAATGATTTCAAATAAATTTTCAGAGCTATTTAAAATTAAACCAAGAGATGAAAATGAAAGCATAATAACAAAGTATATGGATATTGCTGCATCAGCACAGAAAGTTTTAGAAAATATTATGATAAAAAAAGTTAATTACACTTTAAAAGTTACTGAACAAGAATATTTATGTATGGCTGGAGGCGTTGCTTTAAATTGCGTTTCTAATGAAAAAATTAGTAAAATTACTAAATTAAAAGATATATGGATTCAACCTGCATCAGGAGATTCGGGAGCAGCTTTGGGATCTGCACTGGCTGCTTATTACTTTTATAATAATAAATCTAGTGTAAGAAAAGATAATACTAACTTACAAAAATCATCATTACTTGGTTTAAAATTTACTAATATAGAGATAAAAAAAATCTTAGAAGAACTTAATTTCGAATATGAATATTTTGATACAGATGAAAGAAATCATGTTATTGCTGAAAAATTAATTGCTCAAAATATTATTGCTATTTTTCAAGGTAGAATGGAGTTTGGTCCCAGGGCATTAGGCTCAAGAAGTATAATTGCAGATCCTAGAAATCAAAATATGCAAAAAAAGCTTAATTTAAAAATTAAATTTAGAGAATCTTTTAGACCGTTTGCCCCAGCTATATTAGAGGAACATTTGGATGCCTGGTTTGATTCTAAAATTAAAAAAAGTCCTTATATGCTTTTTACTGCACAAGTGAATAAAGATAAAATAAATAATATTAATTTAAATGACTATGAGGGATTTGATAAGCTCAATGCAAATAGATCAGAAGTACCTGCTATTACTCATGTTGATTATTCAGCAAGAATACAAACTGTTAATAATCTCAATGAAAACTTTTATAAAATTATACAGTGTTTTTATGAGCAGACTAAAGTTCCTATTCTAATTAATACATCATTTAATGTTAGAGGAGAGCCAATTGTAAACACTCCAATTGATGCTTTGCAATGTTTTATTAATACAAATATAGATATATTAGTATTAGAAAATTATATTATTTATAAAAGTAATCAAAAAAATGTATTATTAACAAGCAATCTTGAAAATATTAAGCCAGATTAATTATGAATAGTAAAAAGAGAATAATTGCAATGATACCGGCAAGAATTGGAAGCGAGAGATTACAATTTAAAAATTTAGCTTTGATCAATAATAAGCCTTTAATATATTATGCAATTAATGCTGCAAAAAAATCAAAAGTATTTGAAAAAATTTATATAAATTCTGATCATGAAATATTTAATAAAATATCTGAAAGATACAAAATTAAGTTTTATAAAAGACCAAAAAAATTAGGAGGTTCTAATATTGAGTCAGATGCAGTTGTAAATGATTTTCTTAATAAAGTTGATTGTGAAATTTTAGTTTGGATAAATCCAATTGCGCCCTTACAAACTTATAATGAGATTAGTAAAGTTGTTAGGTTCTTTAAAAAATCAAAATTTGATTCTTTAATTACTTCTATTGACAAACAAGTACACGGTAATTTTAATAATAAACCTATTAATTATAAAAAAGATGAAAAATTCAAAAAAACTCAAGATTTAAAACAAATTGAATTAATGGTTTATTCTCTAATGATGTGGAAGTCTGCTTCTTTTAAAAAAAATTTTAATAAAAAAAAACATGGAATATTGTGCGGGAATTTTACAACTTATAAAGTGAATGAATTATCTGGTTTAATTGTAAAATATGCTACTGATCTAAACTTAATTAAAAATATAATAAAAGCTAGGAATAAAAATAATATTATAAAATATGATAGAATTGTTAAGCTGCTGTAATGTTTAAGTATAAAAATAATTTATTAAATTTGCATAGGCAAAGAAATTTTCAGAATAGGATTATTGATGATAATTCGATGTATCTTGATCGCAATGAAAAATTTATAGATTTTCCAAAATCTATTAAAAATAAATTATCTATAAAATTATCAAAAATAAACCCAGGTCTTTATCCAAATCTAGCACCTTTTTATAGCAGTTTATCAAAATATTATAAACTAAACAAAAAAAATATTTTTATAACTGAAGGTGTATCGGGTGGTATTAAAACAATTATTGAAGCTTACTCTCAAATAAAGAAAAGTGAGATTGTATACTTTCATCCTACATTTTCAATGTATGAAGTTTATTCTAAAATGTTTTCATTAAAGGAAAAAAAAATTCCTGTTACTTCAGATGTAGAGATAAATTTTCAAAATTTAATTAAAAATATAAGTAACAAAACAACTTTTGTTTTCTTACCAAATCCAAATATACCAATAGAAAATTATTTCGATCTTAAAAAAATTAAATTATTAATAAATAAATGCAAAAAACATAAAGTTATTTTAATAATTGATGAAGTATATTTCCCCTTTAGTAATTTTACTGCAATCAATTTAATTAAGTCATATAATAACTTATTTATACTACGGTCATTTTCAAAAGCTTTTGGTTTGGCAGGTATAAGATTGGGTTTTGTTATAAGTAATATAACAAATATTGAATATATATCAAAATTAAGAACAGGATATGAAACTAATTCTTACTCAATGGAAGTAGCGAATTTTTACATGGAAAATGAAACTTTATTAAAAAGTTACATTTCAGAAGTTAAAAAGGGACTAAAAAAATTTCAAAAAGTTATGAAAAAAAATAATATATCTTTCATTGGAGGAAATCAAAGTTGCTTTATTTTCGTAAATTTAGAAAATATAAAAAAGTATAATTATATTATCAAAAATCTTAAAAAAAATAATATTTATGTTAGAGGAAATTGGCCAAAACCTTATAATAATTATATTTTAATATCTGGTACTTATTTCAAACAATTTAATATTTTTACTAATAAATTTATAAAAATTTTTAACTCTTTTTCATTATATGAATAATTTATCAGATAAATATAATGATAGTAACATTGGAAAACATTGGGAAGTAGATAAAAATAAATCTTCATTTGAAAGATTATTGAATCATTTAAGGTTTACAACTAAAAATTATGATTTTTTTTCATCTGCAATATTAAAAACATTATCTGACTTTCCAAATGGAGAAATAGTAGTAGTAGATTTAGGAGCTGGAGTTGGTTGGACAAGTGCAATAATGTCACTCGATCCTAGAATTAAAAAAATTTATGTAATTGAGCCCACTGAACAGAGACTAAGCAGAGTCGAAAAAGTTGTTAAATACTTTGGAGGAGATCTCAAAAAAATTGTAATTATGAATTCTACTTTTACAAATTTTAAACTACCTGAAAAAGTTGATATATTTGTCTTGCATGGATCATTTCATCATTGTTATGATAAAGATATAAATCTAATGTTTAAAAAAATTAAACAATATTTAAAGCATTCTAAAACAATTAATTATAAAGATTTTTTAAAAAGAGATATAGAATTAAAAATTAATTCTAAAATTTTGATTTCTGGAGAACATTTTTTAAATAGGTATATTTTACTGTGGAGATTATTAAAAAAAATATTTCTATTAAAAAAATCTAATAAGGATATAGATAACTATAGTGGAGAACATAATAGATATCAGAAAGAAATAAAAAAAATATTTAATTATAATAATTTTAAATATAAATTTTATTATTTTGATGGAGATATGATTGATCCAATGTTACTTAAAAAAAATTTTTTGAAAAAAATATTTTATAAATTTAATATTCAAGCATTATACTATTATTATTCTATCTTAGAATTAAAAAAATAAAATGAGTTTAAGTTTTGATATTGTAATTATTGGAGCTGGTGTAATTGGTTTGTCTGTTGGATACGAGTTTGCAAAAAATGGAAAAACAACATTAATTATTGAAAAAAATAATAAAACAGGTCTAATAAATTCTTCAAGAAATACGGAAGTAATTCATGCTGGTATTTATTACAAACCTGACTCTTTAAAAAAGAAATTATGTATTCAGGGTAAAAATGAGCTTTATGAATTTTGCAATAAGTATAAAATTAAGCATAAAAAAATTGGCAAACTTTTTTTAGCTATTGATAATAATGATATTCATAAATTAAATTCAACTTTTGAAGTAGCACTTCAAAATGATATAAAATTAAAAGAAATTAATGAAAGTAAACTTAAAGCATTGGAGCCAAATGTCATTGGAAAGCAAGCATTACTTTCAGAAACATCGGGAATATTTGATTCCTATGATTTTATTCAGAAGTTAGAATATTTATTCACTGATAATGAAGGAATAATAGCTTTTAATTCATCAATATCCAATATTAATGAAATAAGTGAAAATTACTTTAAATTATTATTAGATGATAATGATAAAACTGAAATAAATTCTAAAGTTGTAATTAATTGTGCTGGAATGAATTCGCTAGAATTATCAAATAATTTCTTTCAAACAAATATGGATATTAAAAATAATTTTGTTAAAGGCTCATATTTGAAAATACAAAATAAAACATTAGTAAACCATATTATATACCCCGCAATTGTTCCTGGTGAAATAGTTGAAAGAGTAGATTGTACACCTACAATACATGGCGATATAAGATTTGGACCTAGTATTGATAAAGATAAATCTTTAAATAATTTTGAAGTATCAAAAAATCTAAAGTTAAAATTTTTACCATCGATTAAAAAATATATTAAAAATTTTGATGATCAAAACTTGATAGAAGATATATCGGGGATAAGGCCTAGAATAATTAAAAATAATAATTCTAATCCTGACTTTCATATTGAATGGCAGGATAAATATAATTGGTTAAATCTTTTTGGCATTGAATCACCTGGTTTAACTGCCAGCATAGCAATTGGTAAATACGTTTATTCCAAGGTTATAAATAAACAAGTAATTTAATGAAGAGTTTATTTAAATTTAATATTCATAAATATTATATTTATCGCAACATAAATAAATTAAACAATTTTATAAAGTTAAATGAAGAATATAAATTAATAATATTTGAAGATATAAACAAATTAAAAAAATATAAATTCAAATTGATTAATTTAGAGTCACTTAGAGAAGGTATTTTAAATAAAGCTATAGCATTTTGTATAATTTTTAAGGATGAAATAATCCACATAACATGGGTTGCTCAAAATAATAATGCTAAAAAATTTGTTGATGATTTACCAACTAATTTTAGTTGGGATAAATCAGCATTGTGGGGCAGATCTTATACAAATATAAATCATCGCAATAAAAACTTATATTCATTTACACAGCAAGAATTACAAAAATATCTCTATAAAAAAAATATTACTTATCAATATTTTTCAATAAAAATTAAAAATAAAACTTCTATACAAGCAATGAATAAATTTAATCCTGAAATTATAAAAGTTGTATATAGAGTAAATTTTTTTATTTTTAGATTTAAGATTTATATAAATAAATAAACAAATAGTATTTACATAAAATTAATATTTACCAATAGATTTTAATTCTCTATAGATAATATGTATGAAAAAAATTGCTTATAATGAGCTTCAAAATTTTGCAAAAAAAGTACTTAAAAAATCAGGCTTAGATAACCATTCAATAAATAGTGTATCTCATGCACTTTGTGAAACTTCACTAAGAGGTGTAGATAGTCACGGAATTAGGCTTTTAAAACATTATTCTGAATCTGCAATTCATGGTCGAAAAAACCCTAAACCTAAAATGAAATTTATAAAAAAATTTCCTGTACTCTGTACTTTAGATGCTGATGATGCGTTTGGACATGCGGCTGGATTTAAAGCTATTGATGAGTGTATTAAAATAGCTAAAAAATACGGAATTGGAGCAGTAATAGTAAATAATTCAAGTCATGCAGGCTCTATGGCATCAATGGCGCTGAGAGCTTCAAGAAAAGGTTTTTTTTCATTTGCTTTTACTCATGCTGACTCTTTAATGAAAGCTCATAATGCAAAAAAAACTTTCTTTGGCACCAATCCTATTTGTTTTTCTGCCCCAAGAAAAAATTCTGAACCATATTGTTTAGATATGTCTACAACTAATATTTCTTGGAATAAATTATTGAATTATAGAAAAACTGGTAAACAACTAGAGAATAATATTGCTGCTAATAAAAAAGGGTTGAGTACCACAATACCCAATGATGCAATATCGTTATTTCCAATAGGTGGTTATAAGGGATTTGGTTTGGCTTCTATGGTAGAAATATTATCTGGAGTTCAAAGTGGGATGAAAACAACTTTAGATATTCCGCCTATGTTTACTTATGATATAAAGAAAAAGAGAAAACTTGGTCAATTTTATATGGTAATGCGTGTTGATGGATATTTAAGTAAGAAAGAATTTTATAGATCTATTGATAACTTATATAAAAAACTCTACAATTTAGAGACTAATAAAAAGATTCTAATGCCAAACGATCCAGAAATTAAAACTTCTAAAATAAGACTTAAAAAAGGTATTCCTATGGACAGTGAGGTTTATGACAGTTTAAAATTATTATCCAAAAAATTTCATATAAGTTTAAAGATTTAAAAAGTGTTATTTTCAGACCTAAAAAATAAAATAAAAAAAAATAAATTTACTATTGGTACATGGATTACAATATCGAGCTCTTTAATACCTGAATTATATTCAAAATCTGGATTAGATTGGATTTGTGTAGATTTAGAGCATACTTCAATAAATCTACATCAATTGGAAAATATTATAATTTCAGCACATAATAACAATCTACCTGTCTTAGTTAGAGTCGGTGATCATAATAAAAATGAAATTAAAAAAATTATGGATATTGGAGCTGCTGGCATTATTGCCGCTGATGTTAAAAATAAAAATGAAATTAATAACTTAGTACATGCAGTAAAATATCCAAAAATAGGATTAAGAGGATTGGGACTTTATCGAGCACAGGAATTTGGTGATAAATTAAAACAATATATAAACTGGAATAATAAAGATAGTATTATAATTCCTCAAATTGAATCTAAAGAAGCTGTAGATAACATTTCTGATATCTTAGAAAATAAAAATATTGATGCTTTGATGATTGGGCCTTATGATTTATCAGCTTCATTAGGTGTTGCCGGTGACTTTAATTCAAAAATTTATAAAAAATATTTATCAATAATAAACAAAAAAGCAAAATTAAAAAAAATACCAGTAGGAATTCATGTTATATATCCAGATTCTAAAGAGGCAATAAAATTTATAAATCAAGGTTTTAGTTTTATAGTATTTAGTTTGGATTCATTAATTCTAAAATCGACTATGGATAAAAATATATATGATATTAAAAAAAAATTTAAAATTCATATGAATAAAAAATAATGAAAATATTAAAAAATAAAAATTTTGTAAAAATATGAAAATAATCGGCATAATTCCTGCAAGAATGGCAAGTAGTAGATTCCCTGGTAAACCAATGAAAAAAATACATGGTATACCAATGGTTGAGCATTGCTATATTCGATCAAAAATGTCCAAAATACTATCTGATCTTTATGTTGCTACACCAGACAAAATTATTTTTGATCATATTATTAAAATAGGTGGCAAAGCAATAATGACATCTCACAAGCATGTAATGTGTAACGAAAGAGTAGTTGAGGCAGTAAAAAAATTAGAAAAAAAATTTAAACTAAAATATGATATAGTAGCTAATATTCAGGGTGATTTACCAATGATTTATCCTGATATGATTAACTCATTAATCAAGCCTATTGTAAATCAAAAAGATGTTGCTTGTACAACAATGGTAGATAATGTTTTAAATGAAAAAGAATTTAATGATCCAAATAGAGTAAAAGTAATTGTTAAAAAAAATAATGATGCAATTTTACTAACAAGAGAGCCAGTCCCATCTTCAAAAAAATATAAAGGCTCTTTTAAAAAGTTTAAACATGTAGCTATCAGAGCATATAATAGGGAAGTATTTGAAAAAATTGCAAAATTAAAAATTACTCCTATTGAAAAAATTGAAGGAATTGATGATTTAAGACTAATAGAAAATAATATCGATTTAAGGATCGTTTTCACTAATAGAATTACAGATACAGTAGATAATAAAAAAGATTTAAATCATGTTACAAAGTTGATGAAAAATGATAAATTAATGGCAAAATATAATTTTAAAATTAAATATTAGGTTTATTGTAGTGAAACTATAATAAATATAATAATATAAAACTCCTAAATTCAATCATATAAGTAATGAAGATAACTTAAATATAAATGATAGATAAAACCTTTATTGTTTACGAAAGTTTTGATGCAGAAAAATTATTAGAATTAAAAATTCCTGAAAATTCTACAATTTTACCAATAACACCAAATGCATTTAATATTTTAAGGGAGTCAAATTTAAATTGTAAAATAATAAATCCCATTGATATTGATATTGATCCAATACACAAAAAAATTATAGAAAAACTTGATACTTTTTATAAACTAATTACAAAAAAAAATTTAAAAGAAAATAATTATCTTCAATATTCAATATTACAAATTTATAGTTTGCTTATATCTATTTCTAATTATCTTTATTTTTTTTTACCAAAAAATAAAACCTATTCAATACTAATAGAAAATAAATGGAAAACTTTTTATACATTTGAAGATTTGCATTATTTTTTTATTAAAGAAATTTCAAAAATTCATAAATTACCTTCAATAAAAATAAAATATAATTTTATTCAAAATTACATATTGCTTTTATTGTTAAATATTCAAATATTTTTCATAAATAAAAATAGTAACTTCCTATTTACAGGTAATAGGTATGGGTTAAAAAATCTTAAATATAATTTATTAAAATACAAAAAGAAAAATATTACAATATTGAATACTAATCCTTCTTCAATATTCCCAATATTTAAATCTATAGTCAATTTAGTAAAAATTATTTTTAAATTTAGAGATATTGAATTAATGTTACCTCAGTTTAAAAAAAATATAAATTATATAAATAAATTAGACATAGAAAATATTTATAATGATAATATAATAAGTAAAAATATAACTTCAGTCTATAAAAGTAGTATAATAAAATATCTACATAATTTTGAAATTCTTGTTTATAATTTCTCTCTTTTATTTAGAAAACTTAAAATAAAGTGTCTTATTTCTGATCAATTTAGGTTTGGTAACTCTCTAGCTTCTGCTATTGCTGCAGAAAAATATTTTTATAAAATTATGTTAATAAGTCATGGTACACATTCTTATAATACTGATTATAATAGTAACTTAGCTAATATTATTAATGCTGATGGTGTACTTTTTACACCTTTAAAATCATTTTCTATAAATCAATCTCCTATTGCATCAGATTTTATTACAAAAAATAAAATAAATAATAAATCATTTAATTATAAACCTATTATGTGGGGTTATGGAAAATTAAAAAATAATGCAAAAAATAAAAAAATATATTTACTACATGCAGGATCATATAAAGTTTTATGTCAAAGACCTTGGATGTATGAAAGCTCAAATGAATATGTTAGAGGTCTTTGTGATATAATAAAAGTTATTAATGAAATTCCCGAAGTAAAGTTATTAATAAGGTTTAGACCCAAGAAAGAATTAAATACTGATACACTTATTAAGCTATTACCTAAATCAACTAAATATGAAATTAGTTTAAATAATAAATTAACTGATGATTTTGAAAAAACATTTGTTACATTAAGTTTTTCCTCAACTGTTATTGAAGAGTCATTAAATTATAAAGTTCCAGTAATATTATGGGGAGGAACAAATAGATATAAACATTTGAAATATAATAATTTTATTAACCAATATAGTTACAGATCTCCCGTTTATTCTGCTGATAATAAAACAAATTTAAAAAAACTAATAAAACACACTTATAAATATCACTCTATTTCACCTCTTACTGATCAGGAATTAAAAGATTATACTTGGGTAAATAATTCAAATAATTATCACGATCTTACAAGTAATTTAATTAATGAATAAACCATCATATCTTATACATTTTCATATAGGAAAAACTGGAGGAATGACTCTTCAGAATATTCTAAAAAATAAATTTCAAAAAAAATATTTGAATTTAACTATGAATAAATTTCAGCATGATAAAAATTATAATGAATATATTCTAAATTTTATAAATAATAATGATGATTTTAAATCTAAATTTCAATGTTTATCTGGACATATGCCATATGGATTACATAATTATTTAGAGGGAAAAGTAAATTATATCACTGTTTTAAGAGATCCTATACAAAGAATAATTTCTGATTATTATTTCACACTTAAAGTTCCTGAATTGCCATTTAATAAATTCTATTTAAAAAATAAAAAGATTTCTTTAGAAGAATTTATACGTTTAGATACTTCTGATTTTAACCACAATCAAAATAAAAAAATATATTTTGGATCAGCTGTACACAACTTATATGAAAAATTGTTTTCAGGTAATTTATTTGGAGAAATCTTTGATAATAAATATATTAATAATCTATCAATTGATAAAACAATTGTTAATATAGAAAAGAATTTTTTGTTAGTCGGCACACTAGATTATTTTGATTTATTTCTAATAAATCTGAAAAATAAATTATATTGGAAAAATAATGAAATTATTTATGAAAAAATTAATGTAAATCATTATAAATATAAACCAAATAATAAAATTATTTCTTTGATACAAAAATATAATGAAAATGATATAAAAATATATGAGTATTTTAATCAAATAAATAAATTAAATTTTGAAGATATTAATTTTAAAAATGAATATAATAAATTTCAAAAAAACAAAAAATATTGGTTTTTAATTAATAATTTTAATAAATTAAAAAAAATACTTCGATGAATAATAAAGAATTAACTATTTGTACTGTTTGCACAAATGATGAATATTTAATAAAAAAAAATATTAATCTTACAAAAAAAAACAATCGTAATTTTATTCACAAATGGGTTATAGCTTATAATTATAATAAAAATTATACAGAAAGTAATATATTTTCAAATATTGAAAATGTATTAATTATTAAAGGTAATCAAAAAGATGAAATAGGAGTAGGGGCTTTAAATCATGGGATATGCTTAAACAGAACAAAAAAGAAAATTGATACTAGATTTGTTCTATTTATTGACCCTGATTTTTTTGTTTTAGAAAAAAATTGGATTAAAAAAATAATTAACTTCATGATACTTAATAATATCCATTTATTTGGCGCTCCTTGGCATCCCAAATGGTACATGAAATATAGATATTTTCCTTGTTCACATTTTTTATTAATTGATACAAAAAATGTATCAATAGATGATATAGATTTTAGACCTTTGAATTTATTTTGGACTGGATCTTCATTTGACTATAATTTTAGTATCAAGAAAAATAGTAAAATAAAGAATTTATTAAAAAAAATTACACCTACAATTTTTCGTAAAATTTATAGAAAATTTATTATATTTAAGGATTATAATTATAATATTAGAAAAAAAATAGGGTGGGACGGTGATACTACTTCAAGAATATATTTAACTTATCAGAAAAAAAAAGAAGTATTTCTTCTTACACCAATATATAATGTTAAGAGTCAATGGAACTTGCCAATTTCACTTAAAATTAATAAAATTATAGAATATTTCTTACCAGAAAATCTAAGTTATATTCCAAAAAAAAATACTTATTTTGCTCATGATATCAAATTTAGTAAATTATTTGAAAATTTAGAATACGAAGGTTTTCTATGGAATGAAAAACCGTTTGGTTTTCATGTCAGAGGATATCCTAAAGACAAAACAAGAATTAGGGAAAAAGAAATAATTGATGTAGATAGAGTTATTAATAATTTTAACGAAAATTTTAATTTTAGTGAGTAGAGTTAATGGAGAAATTTATCACTATTTGTACTGTTTGTTGTGATGATTATGAAATATTAAATAAAAATATTAATATTATTGAAAAAAGAAATAATATTGCAATTAATTGGATTATAGTTATCAACCAATATGAAGAAAAAATTGAAGAAAAAATTTTAAAACAACCTAATATTAAAATTATAAGAGGATTTAATAAATATGAAATTGAGTCTATAGCTTTAGATCATAGTATTGGTTTAAATAAAACTATTAAACATATCAAAACTAAATATGCTATTTTTATTGATCCAGATTTTTTTCTCCTTAATACAAATTTAATTTCAAAGGTAGTTAATCATATGCATATTAATCAATTAGATATCTTTGGTGTTCCATGGCACCCTAAATGGTATACAAAATTCAGATATTTTCCATGTTCTCACTGTTTATTTATTAATTTTGATAAGATTGAATTGAGTTTATTGGATTTTAGACCAACTATCATAACTTGGAATAGAGATATGAAGTATTCAAGTCAATCCATAAATCAATCTAAAATTAAATTTATTATTAAAAAAATTTTATTTGTTGATTTTTTTAAATTTCTTTTTTTTAATAGAAAAAAATGTTCATGGGATGGAGATACCACTTCAAGAATTTATTTAAATTTTTTCAAGAAAAAATTAATTAAATATGAAATAACTGATGTATTGTTTGATTTAAATAGTGATTGGAAGATACCAATAAATTTTAAATTAAATAAAATAATAGAAAAAATACTACCTGAAAATTTATGTTATTTTCCAAAAAAAGATAAAAACATCAAGTACGATAAATTATTAAATTCTAGTGTAACAAAATTTGATTTTGAAACTTTTTTTTGGAAAGATGAAGTTTTTGGCTTTCATGTTAGGGGTTATCCAAAATTAAATAGAAACAAAATTAAAGAAATTGAAGATATATCAGCAACAATAAAATATTTAGATAATCTATGAAGAAAATTTCACAAGCAGTAATTTTAGCAGGAGGAAGAGGTATGAGGTTAAGACCTTTGACTAGCTCAATTCCAAAACCTATGATTTTCATTGATAATAAGCCTTTCATAGATTTTATTATTAGAGATCTAAATAAAAATAATATCAACAATATCTTAATTCTTACAGGTTATAAATCTAAGGTTTTTGAAAAATTTTTTTCTTCAAAAGTTAATAAATCTGTAAATATTTTTAGAGGAAAAATTAGATACCTAACTGCAACACGATTAATTAAAGCTCATCATTTGTTAGAAAAACATTTTTACCTACTTTATGCTGATAATTATTGGGAATTAGAAAAGAAAAAAATGGAAATTCAATATTTTAAAAAAAAACCAAAATTACAAATGACAGTATTTACAAATAGTAATGGAACCGGGGAATATGGTTTTAAAAATAATATAAAATATGATAAATTAGAACTCAAAAAATATACTTCTAATCCTTCTACATTAAATTATAATGCGATTAATATTGGTTATTATATTATTAATAAAAAAATTGTTCCTAAATTAGTTAGAAAAAATGCCATGTTTGAAGATTTAATTCTACCAAATTTGATTAAAAATAAAGAAGCAACTGTTTATAAAACAAAAAAACAGTATTATTATATTACAAATAAAAAGGCTTTGAATAATTTTAAAAAAGTATCAAAAAAATTAATATAATGAAAAATATTATTGTAACTGGTGGTGATGGCTATATAGGTAATGAGTTAATAAAAAAATTATTTTACCTAAATTACAATATTACTTCTATTGATATTAATTATTATTATGATTGTTATTTAGCTAGTGAGTCTAAAAATAAAAAAATAAATTTTAAAAAAAAAGATATCAGATTAATAGATCAAAAAGATATAGATGGTAATGATTATATTGTACATTTAGCAGCATTATCTAATGATCCTTTAGGAGAAATAAATAGTGAAGTTACATATGATATTAATTATAGAGCTGCTGTTAATATTGCTAAAATTGCAAAAAAAAGTGGAATAAAAAGATTTATTTTTATTTCATCTCAAAGTGCTTACGGTATATCTGATACTGATATAGAATTGGATGAAGAAGCTCCAAAAAACCCAGTAACGGCTTATGCTGATTCTAAATTATTAGCAGAAAAAGAAATACTTAATTTAAATGATAAGGATTTTAATGTTTTAATTTTAAGACCATCTACAATATTTGGCGCTAGCAATAAATTAAGATGCGATATAGTATTTAATAATTTGGTAGCTTGTGGATATACACTAAATAAAATAGAAATACATAGTGATGGATCACCATGGAGACCCGTATTGCACATTAAAGATCTTTGTAATGCTATAGTTGCAGGTTTGAACTGCCCATTAAATTTAATATCAGGTGAAATTTATAATGTTGGAATAAAAAACGGTAATTATACTGTCAGAGAAATAGCAAACGTAGTATCTAATGCCTTACCAGAATCTAAATTAATTTTTTTAAATAAAGAAATAGACCCAAGAAGTTATAGGGTTTCATTTGATAAAATATTAACAAATTTAAAAAATTATTTCAATCCTGAATGGAATTTAGAAAAAGGAGCCAAAGAATTAATTAGTTTTTTTGATGCTGTAAGTTTTTCAAAAGAGGATTTCTTAAGTAAAAAATGTAATAGACTAAAACAAATAAGTTATTTAAAATCCAAAGAAATGATTGATAAAAATTTATATAAAAAATGAAATATAGAGAATTAAAAATTAAAGGAGTATATGAAATCTCACCAATATCATTTATGGATAATAGGGGTTTATTTAGAAGAAATTTTTGTAAAACTGAATTTGCAAAAAATAAGATTAATAATAATGTATTTCAGGCAAACATATCTGAAAATTACCACAAATATACCCTAAGAGGATTTCACTATCAAATTGGAAGAAATGCAGAAGCAAAAACTATTACTTGTATCAACGGAAAAGCTTTCGATATTGTAGTTGATTTAAGGAAGAAATCTAAAACATATTTAAAATGGGTAGGATTAACACTATCATCAAAAAATAGAAAAAGTATTCATATTCCAAAAGGCTGCGCAAATGCTTTTTTAACATTAGAAAAAAATACTATCTTCCATTATTACTCTAGTAATAATTATGATCCACTATCTGAAAGAGGAGTAAGATATAATGACAATCTTTTTAATTTCAGATGGCCAAGAAAACCTAAATTTATATCCGATAAGGATATGAATTGGGAAAACTTTAAATCTTAATGAATATTTTAATTACAGGCCATTCTGGGTTTATTGGAAAAAATTTAATTGAAAAAATTATTAATGTTAAAGATTATAATCTATTACTTATCAGTAAAAATAAAAAAAAAAATTACAAAAATTGTCAATATATTTCTTCAGATTTAAATAATTTAAAAAAATATAAAAAAATAATTATTAATTTTAAACCTGATATTGTAATTCACATGGCGTGGTATGGTATACCAAAATTAAATAAAGATAATTCAATTTATAATCTAAATATGAGCATTAATTTTTTTGAAATAATATTTCAGTATACTAAATGCAAAAAAATAATAGTCACAGGAAGTTGTTTTGAATATTCTAAAACCAAAGGAAAAATTAAAGAAAATTATATTCAAAACAATGACGATTATTTTTCATGGTCAAAAAATAGTTTGTTTCAGTATTTAAATATATATTGCTCAAATAATAAAATAAATCTGTTTTGGCTTAGACTGTTTTATGTTTATGGCAAATATCAAAGAAAAAATTCTATAGTCCCCTTTTTAATTAGTAACACAATGAAAAATAAAAATATTAATGTTAATTATCCTTATAATAGAAATGATTTTATTTATATAAGAGATGTAATTAGCGCTATTGAAAAAAGTATTAACGCTAAAACCTTTTTTTGTGGAGCTTTAAATATTGGTTATGGTAAAGCGATTAGTATAAAATCAATACATGATTACATAAATAATAAATTGGGAATAAAAAAAAATAGTAAATATAAAATAAATAAAAATGTTATAAATAATTTTTATGCAGATATATCATTGGCAAAAAAGATTTTAAATTGGACTCCCAAATATGATTATAAAAATGGTATTAATGAGTTAATTAAATGATTATTTCAAGAACACCTTTAAGATTTAGTATAGCAGGAGGAGGAACTGATATACCTAGTTTTTATAAAAAAAATAAATTTGGAAAATGTATTAATTTTAGCATTGATAATTATATATATGTTATTCTCAATAAGCAATCTAACCTTTATAATGAAAAATTTAGGCTTAATTATTCAGAAACAGAATTGGTTAAAAATATCAATAATATTAAAAATCCTATTATCAAGGGATGTTTACAGTTTCTTAATTTTAAAGAGACTTTATACATTAGTACTACTTCAGATGTACCTGCAGCATCGGGCTTAGGTACCTCTAGCGCATTTTGTGTAGGCCTATTAAATGCATTGTATAAGTATAAAGGTGTAGATGCATCTCATAAAAAATTGGCTGAGGAAGCTTCGCATATTGAAATTAATATTCTAAAACGACCAGTAGGTAAACAAGATCATTATTCTGCAGCTTATGGCGGTCTAAATATATTTAAGTTCAATTCAAATGAAACAGTTAATGTAAATAAAATTCAATTAAATAATAATATAAGTAAAAATATTAATAATTCACTAATATCTTTTTGGACTGGAATAAGTAGAAATTCTTCAAATATACTTAAAAAGCAAAAAAAGAATTCTCTAAAGAACACTAGACAATTAATCAAATTAAGAGATCAGGTTATGGAAACGAAAAATATTTTAATTAAAAAAGATTATAAAATAGAACAATTAGGTATGTTGATGACAGAAGGATGGAGGATTAAAAAAAATTTAACAAATAATATTTCTAATAGAAAATTAGATAAAATTTATAACGAAGCTATAAATTCTGGATCATTAGGTGGCAAACTTGCAGGTGCAGGAGGTGGGGGCTTTTTCTTATTTGTTTGTAAAAAAGAAAATCAAAATAAATTGATAAAAAACATGCATAAAAAAAAATTAACTAAATTTAATTTTAAGATATCAAAAACTGGATCAGTTGTTAAAAATTTTTTTTAAAGTCTATGATAAAAAAAATAATTAGAATAGTAAAAGATTTCAAAAACATTATTTTTAACATATTTAAATTTAAAACATATTCTATAATGTATGATCCAGAATATAGTGAGGACGGATTAATAACATGGCATATAAATTCATTTACAAAAAATAAATTATTTAAAAGTGCATACCAGACTGCTTTTAATAGAAGGTCTTGGAAACATGATAATAAATGGAGAATGCATGTGGCTTTATGGGCATCTGATCAAGTAAAAAATATAGAGGGTGATTTTGTAGAATGTGGTGTCAATAGAGGAGGGATGGCAGCAGGAATAATTGAATACATAAAATTCGAAAAACTAAATAAAAAATTTTATTTGTTTGATACATACCAAGGCATTCCTGTTAAAACTATTACAGATGAAGAAAAAAAAGATGGCATAAATGTAAAGGATTATGGTGATGTATATGATGAGGTTAAAGCTTATTTTAATAAATTTAATAATGTAGAGGTTATTAAAGGCGAGGTTCCAAGTATTCTTTCAAAATTTATTTTAGGTAAAATTTGTTTTTTATCACTAGATATGAATGTTCCCAATGTTGAAATTAAGACTCTTGAATTGCTTTGGGATAAAATAGTTAAAAATGGTATCATTTTAATGGATGATTATTGTTATTCAAAAAAATATAGATTAACTCAAAAATTATTTGATGATTTTACGGAAAATAAGAATATTAAAATTCTTCAACTGCCTACAGGACAAGGTTTGATTATTAAAAAATGAAAATTTTTATTACTGGAATAACAGGTTTTTTGGGAAGAAGTTTGGCTTTAAGAATGCTTGAATTAGGTCATGAAGTATACGGTAATGATAATTTTATAGGAAGTGATAAAGAAAACTTAATTAAAGATATAAGATTTTTTGAATTGGACTGCATGGATTTAGATGCAATGACAGATGCTATGAAAGGTTGTGATCTAGTATATCATACTGCAGCAACTGCCCATGAGGGACTTTCAGTTTTTTCACCTAATTTCATTACAAAAAATATTTATCAGGCATCGATAAGTACTTTTACTGCAGCAATTAAAAATAATTTAGAAAAAATAGTTTTTTGTTCATCTATGGCCAGGTATGGAAATCAAGCATTTCCATTTACAGAAGATTTAATTCCAAGGCCTGAGGATCCATATGGAATAGCTAAAGTAGCCAGTGAAGAAACATTAAAAATTTTATCTGAAGTGCATAATATAGATTACAATATTGCAGTGCCACATAATATTGTAGGACCATATCAAAAGTATGATGATCCATTTAGAAATGTTATGTCTATTTTTATAAACAGAAATTTGCAAAAAAAACCTGCTATTATTTATGGAGATGGAAGCCAAAAAAGATGTTTTTCTTACATAGATGATGTTGTTGAATGTTTAGAGAATATGGCTTTAGATAATAAAATTTCTAAAGAAGTTATTAATATTGGCCCTGATGAACAATCAGTTACAATATTAGAATTAGCTAATTTAATTTCAAATACTACTGGATTTAATGAAGAGCCTATATTTGTTAATGAAAGACCAAAAGAGGTTAAAATTGCAACATGCAGTTCTGATAAAGCAAGAAAATTATTAAATTATAAAACAAAAACTACTCTTGAAGATGCTATTATCAAAACAACAGACTTTATTAAAAAAAGAGGTCCAAAAAAATTTAACTATCATCTTCCTATTGAAATTATAAATCAAAAAACACCTAAAACTTGGGTAAATAAATTAATTTAAGTTTAGATCATATATATGATAAAAAATATAAAAAATAATTCATTTGTTTTTGATAAAAATTCTCCAACAATATTTTTTTCAGTAATAATTTGCTGCTATAATTCTGAAAATTTTTTAGAAGACACAATTAATAGTATTATTAGTCAAACTTATAGTAATTGGGAAATAATCATAGTTGATGATGGCTCGATTGATAATACAAAAAAAATTATAGATAAATTTATTAATAATAATACACCGATAAAATATTATTATCAAAAAAACAAAGGTTTTGCTCAAGCAAGAAATCGTGGAATCGAATTATGCAAATATGATTGGATTGTTATTATTGATCATGATGATATTTGCGATAGGGAAAGGCTTAAAAATCAATTAAAAGATATAAAAAATCACTCCAATTGCAAACTTTTCTTCGGAGATGCTACTTATTTTGATAAAAATAATCAATTCAGTAAATTTAAAAATTTGAAATTAAAAGATAATTATTCACCATGTGATTTAGACTTATCTAAGGAAAAATCATTCAATTATTTAATAAAATATGGATGTTTTATTGTTTCATCAACAGTAACATTTGATAAAAACGTAATCAGGTCTATAGGTAATTTTAATACTAACTATAAATTTGTCCCAGATTATGATTTTTTTTTAAGAATATCTAAAAAATTTGATATTTATTGCTCAAATAAAATTATATCAAAATGGAGAATGCATCAAAATCAATCAACAAGTAAAAATATTATGTTGTATCATAAAGAATTAAACAGATTATTATTTGTATTATTAATTTTTCAAAATATGAATATAGGATTAAAATTTATAATAGTATATAAATTAATAAAAAATTTAATAAAAATATCTATTTTAAAAATTACAAATGTTAAATAATAAAAAAATTTTAGTAACTGGAGGAGCAGGTTTTATAGGTAGCCATTTAGTAGAAAAATTAATTAAAAAAAATAATGAGATTATTGTCCTGGATAATCTACTTAGAGGAAATAAGCTTAATTCTAATATTATAAAAGATATTAATTTAATTGAGGGCGATATTAGAGACTATAATAAAATTCTAGAAGCTACAAAAAAAGTTGATTGTATTTTTCATTTAGCTGCTTTTTTAGGGGTTGATGATGTAGCAAAAAATCCTATTCAAACAATGGAAGTTGAAACAATAGGTACTCAAAATCTTGTCAAAGCATGTATACAAAATAACATAAAAAAAATTATTTATACTTCAACAAGTGGAGTATATGGAAAAAATGCAATTGAAGATGCTGTAAATGAAGATTATCAAGTCGCTCCATCTTCGAGTTATGCTATTGCAAAAAGATTTAATGAAATTTATTTAAAATCTGTAACATCAAAATATAGTATTGAATCTTTCTCACTTAGGTATTTTAATGTTTATGGTCCAAGGCAAGATAAAAGAATGGTAGTACCTAGATTTTTTGAGCAGGCAATTAAAAATGAGCCACTCACTGTATATGGCAATGGTAAACAAACTAGAGATTTTACTTACATTGATGATACCATAGAGGCTACTATTCTTGTAGCAGAAAAATGCAAAGAAAATGAAATCTTCAATATAGCAAGAGGAATGGATACAACAATGAATGAACTAGCTAATACAATAATTAAAATTACAAATTCCAAATCAAAAATTTTAAATGTAGAAGCACCTTTTTTAAGATACGATTTTGATGTTGAAAAAAGATGTGGAGATAGTTCAAAATTAAATAAGTACGTTGATTTTCGTCCAAAAATTGATCTAGTAGATGGGTTAAAAAAAGTTTATAATTTTCTATCTTAATGAAAAATTTTTCAATAATAATTCCTATAAAAAATGAAGAACAAAATATCCCTTTAATAGTTGATCAAATAAAAAATCTAAAAATAAATTATAAATATGAAATAATTTTTATTGATGATGGTAGCACAGATAATTCATGGAATATTTTAAAAGAGTTAAATAAAAAAAATAAATCAATAAAAGGAATTTCTTTTAGTAGAAATTTTGGTCATCAAATAGCATTATCTGCAGGTATTGACTCTTGTAATTCTGAATTTTTAATTATGATGGATGGAGATTTACAACATCCCCCTAAATATATTTTACCTATGATAAAAAAATATGAAGAAGGTTATGATGTAATTCAAATGGTAAAAAAAAATCAAGGCAAAAGATCTTTAATTCAAAAAGTTAGCTCTTCATTTTTTTATTTTATTTTTTCTAAAATTTCTAATGTAAAAATTTCTAATAATGTTTCTGATTTTCGATTAATCTCTTTAAAAGTTATAAAGGCCTTAAAAAATATAAATGAGAAAGAGAGATTTTTAAGAGGACTGGTAAGTTGGGTAGGATTTAATTATACTGAATTAAACTATAATGTTGATAGTAGAAAATTTGGCAAATCAAAATATAATATTTTAGCCTTATCAAAATTAGCATCATTTGGTATATTTGGTTTTTCAACTTTTCCCTTAAAGGCTTCTTTGTATATAGGATATATATTTGCTTTTTTTTCTTTTTGTTATGGAATTTTTGCTACTATAGAAAGATTAATTCATCCAGGCAAACTACCTGTAGGATATACAGATGTAATTGTATTTATTACTTTTATAGGTGGTTTAATTTTGATTTTTTTAGGAATAATTGGAGCTTATATTTCTAAAATATTTGAAGAAGTTAGAAATAGACCAGTTTACATAATCAATGAAAAGTTACTTTGATTTTTATTGGTTAATTGAATAATTATCAAAGTGAAAATTTAGAAGTGAATTTATATAAATTAAATACATATCCTATAATTTTAATTTTTTTAAATATAATTTTTCACTTTGTGCCATTTGAAAGAAAATCTCTTGCACCAGATGATTATTCTTTATTAACTTACAATAGAAATTCAGAAAATTATTTTCTGGATTTTTTTGAAAGGCCAATTCAATTATATTATTTTGATCTTCAGTATTGGTTAATTGGAGATAGCGCCTTTTTTGGATTTTTGATTTTAATACTTACTTCTTCAATTTTAATAGTAACTGTGTATTATCTATTTTTATTATTAATTAATGAAAATAAATTATCGTTTGTTTTTAGTATCTTCTATCTTGTTTTTTATTCTAAATTAGCAATTTATAATAATTTAATAAATGCTCATATTATATTAGTTTCTTCTTTTTACATAATGTCACTTATTTTTTTTATAAAATACTCAGATGACAAAAAAGTATTTTTATTATTGATCTCATTATTTTTATATTTTATTTCAATCTTTTTTTATGAAATTGGAATATTTCTTCCACTAATACTGACTTTTTTCTACAAAAAAGTACCCCTAAAAACTTTAAGTATTTATTTTATATTAATGTTTATCTATCTGCTTTATAGATTAGTGGGAAGCTTATATTTTCCAAACACAACTCCAAATCACACTATCATTGATTTGGAAAATATATTTTCTTCATTAGCTTCATTAACAAATATATATATCGGCAGATCCGCAATTAGAGTAATTATTTATGGCTTATATCAGTATATTAACTTACCTGTTTCTATACTAATAGTTCTATCTTCCTTAAATTTTTTAATAGTTTACTATATTTACGTATATTTAAAGAAAATTAAATTAAATAATTTTTCAAAAAACCTTAGTACAAATAAATATTTATTGTTTCTTCTTATTTTTATTATTTTTTCAATACCAAACTTATTAGGTGGAAATTTTGGTGAAAGACACACAATATTAAGTAGCTTGGGTATACTTTTATTAATTTTATGTTTTATGACAAAGTTTAAAGAATTATTTAAAAATTTATTTATTATTTGTTTTTTATTTCTAATTATTGTATCTCAAGGTAACTCATGGTCGCAAACAGTGGCGACACGAATTAACTCAAGTGTTTATAATTTTTTAAAATTTAATCAGGAAGATTTAAAAAATAAAAATTACATAATTTTTGACAAATTATCATTTAAAGAAAATATAAAACATGAATTAATTTATAATGAAAAAAACGTAATGAATACCTATTTTGGCGCTCAAGTATTTGAAGATTGGGGTTTAAATGGGATGATAAATCTAGCAGCAAATGATAATGAATTTAACAAAAATATTATTCTTACTGATAAGGTATATGAAATTAAGGATAATTATATAATGATACAAGATTCTAATACAAAATACTCAATTAACTTAAATAAAGTTTTTCTTGTAAATTTTGATAATGTATACAAAAATGGTTTTTATAATGGGAATATAAGATGAAAAAAATTTTAATTACTGGGGGGTCTGGATTTCTTGGAAAAAATTTAGGAAAAAAACTTTCATCAAAAAATAGAGTATATCTTGCTTCAAGAAATAATAATTTGAATAGGCAAAGTGAAAGTTTAACAAATTTAGAATGCCTTCCTTTAGATGTGACTAATATAAATTCAGTAAGAGATGTAATAAATTACACCAAACCTGATGTTGTTATTCATGCAGCTGCAACTAAATATGTTGATTTATCGGAAAAAAATCCTAACGAATGTATTGATGTAAATGTTTTGGGATCACAAAATATCGCTAGAGTTGCTATTGATAAAAAAATAAAAACAGTAGTAGGAATTTCAACTGATAAGGCTTCTCCTCCATGCTCTAATATATATGGATTATCAAAGTCAATAATGGAGAGACTTTTTTGTGGTCTTGCCAATCATCATAACACCCAATTTTTGTGTGTAAGGTTTGGAAATATTGTTTGGTCCACAGGTTCAATATTTCCAATTTGGACTGAGATGATGAATAAGAATGGCAAGATTTACTCTACTGGCCCTGAAATGAGAAGATTCTTCTTTACGGTTCAAGATGCATCAGATCTTGTTGTAACATCATTAGTTAATAGCAAGTTGTTAAATGGTAAAATATTAATACCAATTATGAAATCTGCACAAGTAAAAGATTTGTTAAATGCATGGTGTAAAATATATAATTCCAAATGGATAAAAGTTAAACCAAGACCAGGTGATATTGCAGATGAAAACTTAATAAGTAAATCAGAGCTAAAAAGTTCATATTATTATAAAATCAAAAATAAAAAATATATTATATTGGATTATAAAATTAATAATAAATACGAAATTATTAAGGAAATAAACTCTAAAAACGCTTCAAAATTAAATAAAGCAGAAATTAAAAAATTAATATTATCAAAATCAAATAATGTTTAACCATGTAATCATAATGGCTGCTGGCAAGGGTAAAAGAATGAGACCCTTAACAAATAAAATTCCTAAAGCTATGGCCCCTTTAAAAGGCTCAACTTTGATTGAGACAAGAATAAAACAGATCAAAAGACATATAAAAAAAGTACATATTACAGTTGGTTATAAAGGCCCTATTTTGGCTAGTTATGCAATAAACTTAAATGTAAGCAGTGTTTTCAATACCAATAACAAAGGTAATGCCTGGTGGTTGTATAATACTTTGCTGTCTAATATTGATGAGCCAATATTGGTTTTGACGTGTGATAATATTTTTACAATCAATTATGAAAAAATATATCAAGAATATTATAGTCTAAACAAACCAGCATGTATGCTAGTCCCTGTTAAGCCTATTAAAAATATGGAAGGAGATTTCATCACATATAAAAAAAATTTAATAACTAAAATTTCAAGAGTCAACACTACTGATTTATACTGTTCTGGCATACAAATACTTAATCCAAAAAAAATAAACACAATAACTAAGCCAAAGAATAATTTTATTGAAGTTTGGAAACAATTAATAAATAAAAATGAATTAAAAAAAACTAACTATGTTTTAAAAAAATGGTACGCAGTTGATAATCTTCTTCAGCTTAAAACAATAAATATTTAGTTCAAATGTTAAAAATTTCAATTGTTGTACCTACTTTTAATGAGGAAAATAATATTGAGGAATTTTTATATCTTTTACTTAATCAAAGTTATTCAGCTGATGAAATATTAATATGTGATGGAGACTCTTCTGATAAAACAGTTTCTATAATAAATAAAATTAAAGACAAAAACGATATAATTAAAATAGTAAAAAGAAAGGGTAAGTGTAGAGGCTCAGGAAGAAATTCAGCAATAAAAGAAGCTAAAAATGATTTTATTGCACTAATTGATGCTGGTACTAAACCTAAATTAAATTGGTTAGAGCAATTAGTCAAATCATTAAAAAATAATAATTCAGTAGAGTGCATTTATGGATCTGTTACTCCATTAGTAATAAGTGATTTTACTGAGTGTCTGAGTGTTTTCTTTACTGGAAAAAAAACTTATAACGGCAGAATAACAAGATCAGTTGCCTCTATAATAATTTCCAAAAAATTATGGAAAAATATAGGAGGATTTCCAGAAAGTAAAAAAAATAAATTTGTTGTGGAGGATTTAATTTTTTTAGAAAATATAGAAAAAAATAAATATAAATTTATCGAAAATTTTAATGCAGAAGTATTTTGGATGCTTCCTGATAATCTTACTGATGTTTTTAATAAATTTAAAGTTTATTTTTATGGAGGTTTATTTACAGGCCATGCTAAGAAAATTACAACTCTTAGAAATTTGATTTTAAATTTGGTATTTATTAGCTTATCTTTAACTTATAATATATTTTTTTTGTTCTTTATTTTTTTTTATCATCTTTTAAGATCTAATTCATATTTTAATAATTCTTATTGGATTAAAAAAAGTTTTAATTTAAATACAATAAAAAAATATATTTTAGTTAGTTTGCAACTTCTTGTAATTGACATAGCCACTTACTATGGTTTAATAAAATATTACATTATGTTAAAATGGATAAAGTCTCAGTAATAATTCCATCATTTAGATCTCAATCTAATATATTAAATGTATTAGAAGCTATAGAAAATCAAACACACATTCCAAATGAAGTTTTAATTATTGATAATGAACATTCAATATTATCAAAATTTTTAAAAAAAAAAGAATATTCGTTTAGCCTTAATATATTAGAGTATAGTGGGAAAAATTTTCCACCTAACAAACGAAATTATGGAGTTAAAAACTCAAAAAATGAAATTATTGCATTCCTTGATGTAAAAACAATTCCAGATAAGTCATGGCTAGAAAAAGGTACTAAAAAAATTAATAATTATCATAATTTGGTAATTTTTGGTTCTACAAAATATTATTTTAAAACTTTATTTCAAAAAATTTTATTTTTTTGTAGCTATGGTAATAAAAATTATGAAACTTTACCAGGCACAATACTAAGTAAAAAAAATTTTTACAAAGTCGGTAATTTTATTGAAAATGTTAGAGCTGGTGAAGATATTGAGTGGAGAAATAGAGTAAAGAAATTTATCAATACCTTTTATTCTAAAGAAAAAAATAATTTGACTTATAAAGATCTTCCTAAAGATATTTTAGAATTACAAAAAAAATATATTTTATATTCTTTTTACAATGCATTTGTAGATGTACAGCAAAATATTAAAAATTTTTATTTATTTATTTTTTTAGTTTTATCTTTTATAATTGTCCCAAAATGGAATTATCTAATTGGTAATTGGGTATCAAATCCTCTATATATTCCAAATATAACTAAAAAATATATTATAATTATAATTATCTTATATTTATTATTTATTCTATTTAAGTATTTTTTAAAAAATATTAAAAAATATAGTTATTTTTATACTTTTTACTCATATTTTGTTCTTTTCTTAATATTTACCTCTATTTTTTATTGGAATGAAAAAGTTGCACATTGGGCTGAGGAGTCTGTTTGGTACATACCACATATAACTAAAATTTTTGTTATATCGCTTATATTATTTTCAATATTATTTAGAGGTGTCATTAAGCCAATTAGAAATGGAGTAAATATAAAACACTTGATGCCAGTAAACTGGTTATTTTGTGGAATGCTAGGCTTGTATTTAGATATCATAAAAGCTCCTTGTTACTTACTTGGTGGCATATTATATCCATTTTTACGGTCAAAATAATTCAATGAAAAATTCAGAAATAGCATTTATTTCCTTTGATGGTATTTTAGAAAATATAGGTAATTCACAAATACTACCATATTTAGAGTCACTATCTGATAATTATAAAATTACACTTATAACACTAGAAAATAATGAAAAATTAAAAAATAAAAATTTATCTGAAGCCAAAAAAAAATTATTAAAAAAAAATATTATTTGGTTTACATCATCATTTAATAAATTCTATAAAATTGGATTTTTTATTAATTTTTTTAAAATATTTATATTTCTTTTATATCTAACTATATTTAAAAAAATTAGATTTTTTCATTGCAGAAGTTTAATTCCATCGGTTGCTTGTTATTTTTTATCATTTTTTTTTAAAATTAATTATGTTTTTGATATGAGAGGGTTCTGGATTGATGAAAAAAGTGATAGATTAAATTTAAAAAAAACAAAAATTTCATACTTACTTTTTAAATCTTTAGAGAATAAAATTTTAATTAATTGTGATAAAATTGTAACATTAACTGAAAATGCAAAAAAAATAATTTGTCAAAAAATTAGTTTTATATCTGCAAAAAAAATTTCAGTTATACCTACTTGTGTAAATACTAATACATATATAAAAAAAAATTTAAAATTTGATAAATTTAATATAACTTTTTGTTATTTAGGATCTTTATATGAAGCATATGACATAGATATTATAATTAATTATTTTAAAATGTTAAATAAATACAATGAAAAAATAAATCTCAAAATCATTACAGAAGATAAAAAAAATATTAATAAAATTATAAAAAAAAATAGAGGAATTAATAATATACATGCTTATTCTGTAAACAAAGAGAAAATACCAAATGAATTGAATGGCATAGATTTTGGAATTTTTTATTTAAAAGATAATTTTTCAATAAAAGGATCATTTCCAACCAAAATCGCAGAATTTTTATCAATGGGTATTCCAATTATAACTAATCCATTTAATGAGGACATTGAGCATATCTTAGATAATAATAAATTAGGATTGAAAACTGATTTTAAAGAAAAAAGTATAATTTCTGATAATAAAAAAATTAATTTAATAATACATAATTATATTCAATATAGACAATCTTGTATTGAATATTGTAGAGATAATTTATCTTTGGATATGGCAAATAAAAAATATTTAAAAATATATAAAGAAATTTTTAATTAATTTCAGTTTCAAAACAATTTTCTTTATTATCAGAATTAATTATTTTTATTTTGTTCTTTTTTAAGAAATTTTTAATTTCTCTATAAGATTTAGGTTTATCATATTCTGCATAAAGCCCATCAAGAGTATCAAGTTTTGACCACTCCTGTAATTGTATATCATTCAGATTAATTTTGTTTTTATAATCCCAAATTGGTAATAATGAGTCTGAAATAAAATCTGAAAAAAAAATTTTTCTAATCAATCTTTTTATAACTAATAATAATCTAATATTCCTATCTAAAAAATTGTCTAAAGTTTCATACTTTATAAAAGTTTTAAAAAAGGGTCTCCAAATAAGATATTTTGGATGTAAAAAACCTATCTTTGGTCTAGGATAAATATCAAAATATATTTTGCTATTTTGATCAGTAAATTCATATAATTTCATAATTGAACTTAAAGGATTAGGGGTATGTTGTAATACACCTCTACATATAACTACATCAAATTTTTTTTGATTTTTTTGTAATTTCGTAAAATCTGCCTTAACTAAAATTAGTTTTTTATTATTTTTTTTTATATTGAAATATATAGATGATGAAAAATCAACTGATACACATAATTTTGCATATTTTAAAATATGTTCTGTAAATCTACCTGCACCACACCCAATTTCTAAAACTGTTTTATCCTTCAGTATTTCAGGTTTATTAAATAACAATTTATTTAAAAAATTTTCAGAAATATTAAAATTATTTTTGCTATCTATTTGAACAAAATTGTATTTTTTCCATTGTTTGCCAAAATTCTCAGTATAGCTGTCCTCAGCATCAACTATATGAACACCATCTTTAAATATATAGTTATTTTTAAAATAATTTTCTATCATTAATTTCAGCTTAATTTATAATGTATATAAATAAATAAATAATTATACCTTTTTTTTTATTTATAAATATATAAAAATATGTGTGGCATTACGGGATGTGTTTTTAATAATGGGATTAATTTTTCATATAGTGAATTTGAAAAAATTAACTCTTATATTTCTTATAGAGGTCCTGACTCAACCTCAGCTTTAGAATTAAAAAAAAATAATCTTAGATTATTTTTCGGTTTTAATAGATTATCAATAATAGACTTATCACAAAATGGTAATCAGCCCATGACATCAAATAATGGAAGATATACAATTTTGTATAATGGAGAAATATACAATCATTTAGAATTGAAATCTGAAATTACTAAAAATAATTTTTTTTTAAAAGGAACTTCTGACACTGAAATTTTATTAGAGTATTTTGCAAAATTTAAAAATAATTTTTTAGAAAAATTAAATGGGATGTTTGCTTTTGCTATTTACGATAATGTGGATAATGTTATTCATTTTGCGAGAGATAGAGCAGGAGAAAAACCCCTGTATATATATTTTAATGACGGAATGCTTGGATTTTCCTCTGAACTAAAGACAATCTATCACTTTCCTAATTTTAATAAGAAAATATCAAAAGAGGCAGTATATAAATATTTTAATTATAATTATATACCATCTCCAATTACTATATATGAAAATTGCTTTAAACTGCCTCAAGCAACTTATTTAAAAATTGATTTAAATAAATTTCCTTTTAAAAAAATTGACAATTTTGAAAATTTAAAAAGCATAAGTGGAGTTGAAATTAAAAAATATTGGAATTTAAATAATAAGAATAAGTCAAGCAAATATGAATTAATTGAAACAAATCTAAAAAATTTAGATTTCCTTATTAATAGTGCAGTAAAAAAACAATTAATCTCTGATGTTCCCATCGGTACCTTTTTATCAGGTGGATTAGACTCATCGTTAATAACAGCTATAGTTTCTAAGTATAAAAAAAAACCGAATACATTCTCTATTGGATTTGACTTTGATCAATATGATGAATCTAAAAAAGCAAAGAAAATTTCTGAAAAACTAAAAACTAATCACCACTCGCATATTTTTAGTAAAAATGATTTTATAGATAATATTTCAAATATACCTAAGGCATTTTCAGAACCTTTTGCGGATTCTTCACAACTTCCAACTATGCTTGTATCAAAACTTGCAAGAAAGGAGGTTGCAGTTGTCTTGACTGGAGATGGAGGTGATGAAATTTTTGGCGGATATCAGAGGTACATTTATTATAAAAAATATGAAAAAATATTAAAATTATTTAATAAATCTATTTTTAATTTATTAAAAAAAATAATAAAAAATTTTCCATACAGTTTACAAATATTTTTTATTTCATTAATTTTACAAAAGAAAATCAATATAAATGAATTACAAAAAATTTTAATTAAATTAGACTCCTTTTCAAATGATATTTCATATTATAGTAGTATGATAAGTCAAAGTTTTCAAAATCAAAATTTTATTGATTATAATTCTTTAAATGAGAAAAATTTAAGTAAATTTTTCAACATCCAAAATTTATCATCTGTAGAGTCAATGATGTATTCAGATTTTTATAATTATTTATCTGATGATATTATGTGCAAGGTAGATAGATCATCAATGTTTTATAGTTTAGAAACCAGAGCTCCTTATTTAGATAAAAATATTGTTGAATTTATGTTTAACAAACATGAAAATTTAAAAATTTATAATAACAAATCTAAATTATTATTAAGACAACTTAGTTATAAATATTTCTCAAAAGATTTAGTAGATAATCAAAAGTTTGGATTTGCTATACCTATCGCAAGTTGGTTGAAAAGCGATTTAAAGAATTGGGCTAATGATATTTTAATGGATAAAAACTCAATTATTTATGATTATATAGAAAAAAAAGAAATTGAACAAATAATTTATAATCATCAAAATAATAGAGAGAATAATGAACATAAAATTTGGTCATTAATTCAACTTAATTTATGGTACAATCAATATTTTAAATGAAAAAAAAGATACTATTTGTTTGCCCTTTTCCATATGGTTTACAGGCTGGTCAAAGATTGAAATTTGAACAACACTATAATTTATTTAAAAAAAATGGTTATGTTGTAAATTATGTATCTTTTATTGATAATAATACGTACAAGTATCTCTATAAGAAGGGGTATTTTGTTTTAAAATTATTTAATTTAATAAAAGGTTATATCAGAAGACTCTTATTGATAAATCAATTAAGGAAATATGATATAATATATGTTTTTATGTGGGTAACTCCATATTTTGGAAGTTTATTTGAAAAAATTTATATAAAAAATGCAAACAAAATCATTTTTGACATGGAGGATAATGTTTTATTATCTTCAAATAATTCAATAAATAAGTTAGGTGATTATTTCAAAAATAAAAATAAAATTTATTATTTAATTAATAATTCGGATCATATTATTACATCAACACCAGCCCTAGGAAAACTTACAAATAAGATTAATAAAAAAAATAATTGGACATACATTTGTGCTTCTATTCAAGTTGATAGATATAAAAAAAAATCATTAGATAATTCAAAAATTACATTAGGTTGGACTGGAACATTTTCATCAATTAATTATTTAAAAAAAATAGAAAAAGTAATAATTAATATAAGCAAGATTAGGAATATTGAATTTATAATTATAAGTAATTCTTACTATAAGATTCCAAATATTAAATGCAAATATATAAATTGGAATAGACAAAGAGAGATAGATGATCTCTCAAAAATAGATATTGGACTCTATCCACTTCCATTAAATAATGATTGGGTAGTGGGTAAAAGTGGACTGAAAGCATTACAATATATGGCAATGTCTATCCCAGCTGTTTGCACTGATGTTGGAAATATAAGAAATATTATTGAAAATGAAATTGATGGTTTTCTTGTAAAAAGTAATAAAGATTGGTTTAATGTTTTGATTAAGTTAATTGATAATAAATCTTTAAGAAAAAATATTGGTAGAATGGGTAGAAAAAAAGTTGTAAAAGATTTTTCAGTAAATGCTATTAATAATAAATATTTAACTGTTTTTGAAAATCTTATAAAATGAAAAAAGTCCTTATTTCAGGTTGCGGAGGTATGTTAGGTGATGCATTTTATAGTTTATACAAAGATAAGTATAATTTATTATGCACTGATATTGACCTGAATAGTGATTGGTTAGAATACTTAGATTTTAGGGACTTTGATCAGTATCAAAATATTGTAAACAATTTTAAACCTGATTTTATTTATCATATTGGAGCGCATACTAGTTTAGAGTATTGTGAACAAAATACAAAGGATGCTTATTTAACAAATTATTTATCAGTTGAAAATGCAGTCATTTTGTCAAATAATTTTTCAATACCGTTAATTTTTATTAGCACAGCAGGTATTTTTGATGGAAAAAAAGATTTGTATGATGATTGGGCACAGCCTAATCCCATAAGTTACTATGCTAAAACTAAATATTTTGCTGAGGACTATATTCAGAAAAATTGTTTAAAATATTTTATTTTTAGAGCTGGGTGGATGATGGGAGGTGGCTCTAAAAAAGATAAAAAATTTATTTATAAGATTATAAAACAAATTAATGAAGGAGCAAAATCTTTAAATATTGTTAACGATAAATCTGGAACTCCAACATATACAAAGGATTTTGTTAAAAATGTTGAGTTAGTTGTAAATTCAAAATTTTATGGTTTATATAATTTGGTATGTGAAGGTGAAACATCAAGGATGGAAGTAGCAAGAGAGATTCTAAAGATACTTAATTATGAAAAACAAATTGAAATAAAAGAAGTAAATTCGAATTTTTTTAGTAAAGAATATTTTGCCAAAAGACCAAGGTCTGAAAAATTAATTAATTATAAATTAGATTTAAGAAATTTAAATAAAATGAGAAACTGGAAAATATGTTTATCAGAATATATAAATGAAAGTTTTTCAGAATCCATAAATAGATGAAAATAAAATTAAAAAAGTATTTTAATAAAAATATTATACAAATTTTTCCAAAGCAATTTTTAGATAATAGAGGTTTTTTTATGGAAACATTCCAAAAAAAAATTTTTAAAAATATGGGAATTAATGATAATTTTAAACAAGAAAATCTTTCTTTTTCAAAAAATAAAAATACTTTTCGAGGTATTCATTTTCAAACCTATCCTATGGCTCAATCGAAACTTGTGACTGTACTTAGTGGTGAAATTATAGATATTGTTGTAGATTTAAGATTTAATTCAAAAACATTTGGCAGAAGTATTAAAATTAAATTAGGATCAGATAAAATGAGTATGTTATATATTCCAGCAGGTTTTGGTCATGGTTTTTTAACACTAAAAAAAGATACTCTAGTATCATATAAAGTTTCAGAATATTATTCACCAAAACATGAAAAAACTTTATCTATTAATGATTCTAAAATCAATATTAGACTCGGAATTTCTAGAGATAAATTAATTTTGTCTAAAAAAGACAAAAATGGATTAAAATTACACGAAATTCAAAAAATTAAACTTAAATGAAAATTTTAATTACAGGTGGTTTGGGTTTTATCGGAATTAATTTAATAGATAAGTTATTAAAAAATAAAAAATATAAAATATTAAATATTGATAAGGAGTCAAATTATTCAACAAAAAATAATAATCTTTTATTTAAAAAATCAAATAATTATAAATTTTATAAAATAGATTTAGCAAAATATAAATTATTGCATAGAAAAATTTATAATTATAAACCTGACATAATTTTTCATTTAGCTGCTGAGTCTCATGTGGATAGATCAATAAAAGATCCCGATAATTTTATTTATTCAAATATAATAGGAACATACAACCTATTAAAAATTTCTGAACTTCTATATAGGTATAATAAAAAATTTAAATTTCTCTATGTATCAACTGACGAAGTTTATGGATCATTACAAATAAATGAAAAAAAATCTTTTACAGAAAATAGTAATTATAAACCAAATTCTCCCTATTCTTCTTCAAAAGCAGCTGGAGATCTTCTTGTGAGATCTTGGAACAAAACATTTAATTTGCCTACAATAACAACTCATTGTTCAAATAACTACGGGCCTTGGCAAAATCCTGAAAAATTAATCCCATTAGTAATAAAAAATATTTTGAATAATAAAAAAATACCTATTTATGGGAATGGTAAAAATATTAGAGATTGGATCCATGTTGAAGATCATGTTAGTGCTCTAATTGAAATATCAAAACTTAAATTTAAGGGACAAGTTTATAATATAGGATCTAATAATTTGATTGATAACTTATCTCTGGTAAAAAAAATTTGTAATATTATTGATAAAAAATTAAATTTAAAAATTTCATCAAAAAAATTAATAAAATTTGTTCAGGATAGAAAGGGCCACGATTTGAAATATGCAATTGATTCCAAGTTGTTATATAAAGATGCAAAATTTATACCAAAAATAAAATTTATTGATGGGCTTGAAAAAACTATTAACTGGTATTTAGATAATAGAAAGTGGCTAAATAAAAAGTGAAAATTATTTTATTTGGTGCTAATGGACAACTTGGAAAATCTTTTAAATATTACTTATCTAAAGAAAAAAATTTAAAATTTTACGCTTTTACAAAAAATCAACTCAATATATTAAATAAAACCAAATTATGTAATATTGTAAAAAAAATCAGACCAATATATATTATTAATTGTGCAGCATATACAAAAGTAGATAAATGTGAAAAAAATAAAAAAATAGCAAATCAGATTAATTATATTGGTGTTAAAAATCTATCAAACTTATGTAAAAAACTTGATATAACATTAATTCATTTTTCAACTGATTATGTTTATGATGGTAAAAAATCATACCCTTACAATGAAAATGATAAATGTAATCCAATAAATGTTTATGGATTATCAAAATTAAAAGGTGAAAAAGTTATTATCAACAATAATCAAAAGTATATTATCATAAGATTATCATGGTTGTTTAGCAAATATGATAATTCTAATTTTGTAAATTTTATTAAAAATAGCTTTTATTACAAAAAAAATATTAATGTAATTGATAATCAGTATGGAAGACCAACTTATTGTGATGATGTTGTCAAATTAGTATTAAAAATTATTTATAATCAAAACCCTTCTTCTGATATTCATGGAGTGTATAATTATTCAAGCTCTGGTCCAAAAGTATCTTGGTATCAATATGCCAAAAAAATAATTAAAATTTTAAAACTTAAAAATAACGATAAATCCAAAAATAGATTTATGTCTAATATTTCACAAAAAAGATTTAATTTTATTAATAATCTTTCTACAAAAAGACCAAAATATAGTGTACTTGATTATAGAAAAGTAAGAAAAATTTTTCAATACTCAGGTGAAGATTGGAGAATTTCATTAGAAAACGATTTAAAGAGCGATAAATAATTATGAAGGGCATCATATTAGCTGGAGGTAGTGGAACAAGGTTATTACCCATGACAAAATCTGTCTCAAAACAACTGTTAAATGTTTATGACAAACCTATGATTTACTATCCCGTTGTAACTTTGATGCAAGCAGGCATAAAAAATATTTTAATTATAACAAAACCAGAGGACAAAAAAAACTTTCAAAATCTTTTAGGTAATGGAAAAAAATGGGGATTAAATTTTTCTTATCAAATTCAAAAAAAACCAAATGGTATTGCTGAAGCATTTATTATATCTAAGAAATTTATAGGTAATAGTAATGTATGTTTAATACTTGGTGATAATATTTTTTATGGAAGTGGCTTTGAAAATATTATAAATTTTGATAAAAATAATTTTTCAGGAGCTAAAATTGTTTCTTACAAAGTAACTGATCCTGAAAATTATGGCGTAATAAATTATAAAAAAAATAAGATTAACCAAATAATTGAAAAACCTAAATCCCCAAGATCTAATGAAATTGTCACTGGTTTATACTTTTATGATAATGATGTAATTAGATTAGCAGAAAATCTTACTCCTTCTAAAAGAAATGAACTAGAAATTAGTGATTTAAATAATATCTACTTAAAAGAAAAAAAATTAGAAGTTTTAAAAATGAGTAAAGGAATGGTTTGGTTAGATCTAGGTTCATTTGACTCATTATTAAAAGCATCTCAATATGTCAGCATTCTTCAAGAAAGACAAAATATTCAAATAGGATGCCCAGAAGTTGAAGCTCTTAGAAATAAATGGATAAATAAAATAAAGTTCAAAGAGATAGTTAAAAACAGTCCAAATAATTCTTATGGAAACTATTTAAGAAAATTTATAAATGAAGAAATAAATTAATGTGGCCATATTGGTTAACCTTTGGGATCCCTTTATTATTATCTTTTTCTCATAATAAGATAGATATAAAAGTTTATAATATATTAAAATATTTATATTTAATTTATTTAGTTTTATTTATAGGTTTAAGATATGAAGTTGGTGGAGACTGGTTTCAATATGAAAAAATATATCAAGAAACCATAAATCAATATTTATTATTTAATTTAAATCTTAAAAATGATGTGCTTTTTATTAATCTAATAAATCTAACATCTTATATATCTGAAAATATAGTTTTTTTAAATTTCATATTAGCAACAATATTCATATTCTCAATTAACTATTTCTTAGATGATAATAGTGATTTTTTTTTTATAATTCTTACAACTTTACCTATTTATGTTTTTTTAATAGGAATTGGCTTTGTAAGACAAGCAACTGCAATTTCATTTTTTCTTATTTCAATCAAGTTATTAATTAGAAATAAGTTATTAAGATCATATGCTTTTTTTATAATAAGCTTAGGTTTCCATAAAACAATACTGCCTTTTATTTTAATTTATTTTTTAAATATAAAAAAAAATGCACATATTTTTATAATTTTATTAATTATTATAATTTTTACTATTATTTTTTTTAACAGTTTTTCTAGATTAATTTTTTACTATTTAGGACAGGGTATTCATTTTATCTCTTATGGGTCTATTCAAAGATTAATTATAATATCGTTTTTTGCTTGTTTTTTTATAATTTTTCATAAAAAACTAGTTAATAACGATATAGAAAAAAAAATTTTTCTTACTCTTAGCTTTATAGTAATATTTATTTCACCTTTTGTTTTTCATTTGTCTTCTGCAATAGATAGATTAGCTTTTTATGCTATGCCTATTCAAATATTTTGTATAATGAGGTCAAAACGAATATTTAAAAGCAATAAAAATTATCAAATATTTAAAATAATTTCTTGCTTAATATCATTTATTATTATTTTTGTTTGGTTTAATTTTGCTCATCATAAAATTGGATGGCTTCCATATAAAAATTATTTCTTTAGTAATTTATAAAAATTTTTTGATAAGTAAATTGGTAAATCAAATAATTCTCTATTTAAAATTTTAAAACTTCTTTTAAAAACTGGAAATTTCGTGTCTTTTAAAAAATAAGTTGGAATAGAAAAAACTGCAATTCTTCCTATTTTATTTTTATTTTTAGATTTTATTAACTCAACTTTGTGTTTATGTTTTCCATTAAAAAAAATTAAGGAGCCTGGATTACATCTTGCATCAATGTCTTGCCATTTATTATTCTTATCCATGACAAACAAACCTCCATCATCATAGTCTTTACCTTTAAAGGTAAGAGGTATCATGTATTGTAAAATGTCTCTTTCTTTGTGCTCGTCGATATGAACACCCATTTTACCAATATTTGATGGATAATAACTTGTAGAAATATAAAATCCAAAACAATCACTTGAATATTCTAATCCTGTATTTTCTTCAAAATCTTGTAATTTATTCCTTAATTTATGGACTTCAATATTTAATTTTCTAGATAATTCATTTTCTTCTTTGTTCCATAAAAAATCAAAGTGCCTATAAAGTGTTAAAGATTTTGTGTCTGAGAATGATGTAAAATTGTTTTCACCTAAATATAAATTTCCACCAACATGCTTATTTTTAGTCTTCAACTTATGTAATCTTTGTATCCAAAAATCTTTTAAATCTCTAATTAATTCTTTTTCTATGAAATCACTAACAATATAGAAGCCATCTTTATTTATTTTATTTTTGATTTCATTTAAATCTAGGTTAAAATTAAACATATTATTCTTTAAATAATGAAAATTACCATATTTGCAAACTCATATTGGAATTTATATAATTTTAGGTTAGATTTTATTAATTATTTAGCTGAAAATAAATATGAAATTGATTTAATTGCCCCTAATGACAAATATTCTAAATACTTTAAAAATATAAACTGTAAAGTACATTATTTAGATATTAAACAAAATAATATTTCTATTTATTCTGATTTTAAACTTTGTATTCAATTATTTAAAATTTTAAAAAAAATTAATCCAGATTTAATGTTGTTATACACTGTTAAACCTAATTTATATGGCAGCATAATATCTAAAATATTAAATATAAAATATATTAATACAGTTACTGGTCTTGGGACATTAGCTTTAAAAGGTAGAATTTTTAGAATAGTATTATATCTAATTTATAAATTATCATTTATAAATTCAAAACACATTTTTTTTCAAAATAGCTATGATGAAAAATTTTTTTTTAAAACAAAAAAAAATAATGTAACTATAGTACCTGGTTCTGGTATTAATTTAAAAAAATTTAAACATATTAAAAAAGAATTTAATATTGAAAAACTTAAATTTTTGTTTGTAGGAAGACTAATAAAAGAAAAGGGTTTAATTGAGCTTTTGAAATCATTTGAATTAATTTTAAAGAATTATAAAAATGTTTCATTAGATATAATTGGAAATTTAGATGAAAAAAATAAGGCATCAATATCAAGATCATTTATAAATCATTATAAAAATATAAATAACATTAATTTTCTAGGTCATATTGATGATTTAGAAAAAAAATATAAAAAATATGATTGTTTAATATTACCCTCATATAGAGAAGGTTGCTCTAGATCAATTTTAGAAGCTGGTGCTTCAGGACTACCAGTTATAACCAATGATGTGCCAGGTTGTAATAATATAATAACTGATGAATATAATGGGCTAATTGCGAGACCAAAAAGTGTTTCAAGTTTATATAAAACAATTGAAAAGTTTATTAAAAAAGATAGAGAAACTTTTTTAAAGATGAGAAATAATTCAATAGAAAATATAACTAAAAATTTTGATGAAAAATTTGTATTTGATATTTATTTAGAAAAAATTAAACAATGAAAAATAACGATATACAAATAACTATAGTTGGATTAGGTTATGTTGGACTTCCATTAGCATTAGCCTTTTCAAAAAAATATAATGTTATTGCTTTTGATAAAAATAAAAATAGAATTAAGGAATTGAAGATTGGTTTTGATATTAATAAAGAGACTTCAAAAAAAATTTTATTAAATTCAAAGATTTTTCTTACTTCGGAAATAAAAGAAATTAAAAACTCAAATTTTTATATAGTTGCAGTTCCAACACCAATAAATTCAAATAATAAACCAGACTTAAGAAATCTTAAAAGTGCTTGTTTAATGATTTCTAAATTTTTGAAAAAAAATGATTTTGTTGTTTTTGAGTCCACTGTTTACCCTGGTTTAACAGAAGAGTTTTGTGTTCCACTATTAGAAAAAAATAATAAATTACGACTTAATAAAGACTATTATTGTGGTTATTCACCAGAAAGAATAAATCCAGGTGATAAAAAACATGGTATTGAAAATATTGTCAAAATAACATCAGGATCTAATGAATATTCATCTAACAAAATAGATAAATTATACAAAACTATTATTAAGGCTGGAACTTACAAAGCAAGCAGTATTAAAGTTGCTGAAGCTGCAAAAGTTATTGAAAACACACAAAGAGATTTAAATATTGCTTTCGTTAATGAATTATCGATTATTTTTGATAAGCTAAATTTAAATACTAGAGAAGTATTAAAAGCTGCTTCTACAAAATGGAATTTTTTAGAATTTTATCCCGGCCTAGTTGGAGGTCATTGCATAGGTGTTGATCCATATTATTTAACACACAAATCAATTATTAAGGGATATAAACCAAAATTTATTTTATCTGGTAGAATAATTAATAATGGTATGAGTAGATTTGTTTTTGATAAGCTAATACAATTTTTTAAAAAAAATAAAATAAAACTCTCAAAAATAAATGTTTTAATAATGGGCATAACCTTCAAAGAAAATTGTGCAGATATAAGAAATTCTCAAGTTTTTGATATTTTAAAAAAATTAAATAAATATAAAATTAATTTTGAAATTTATGACCCTTGGGTAGGCTCAGTAGATAAATATAACAAAAAATTAATAAAAAAATTAAATAAAGATAATTACTATGATGCAGTGATAATAACTGTAGCTCATAAAAAATTTATTGATATTGGATACAAAAAAATTCAAAAAATTTTAAAAAAGAAATCTTTACTTTTTGATTTAAAAAATATTTTTAAGTTAAAAAATTCTGATAATTATAAATCACTTTAAATCACTTATTTTAAATTCATACTTTTTTAAGAATTTTAATTAAATAATCTACTTCTTCGAAAGAATTATAATGAGTCATGCTTATTCTAATTACCCCATCATTTACATCGATTCCTAATGCCTTTAAACATCTCCATGCATAAAAATTATCATTTCTTGTTGCTATTTTATTTTCTACAAGTATTTTTGCTATTTCTTTTGATGATTTATTATTAGATACAAAAGAAATAGTTGGTGCCCTGTCTCTATTTATAATTTCTTTTTTTCCTATTAATTTAATATCATTTTTATTCGATAAAAATTTTAACAATGGGTTTGCTAACTTTTCTTCATGATCAGCAATTAATTTATTAATTTTTTTTATTTTTTCTAATAAATTTATTTCCTTATTTTCGTAATGATGATTGTAAATATTTATTAAATATTCATATATACCCTCTAAGCATGACAGTTCCTCGTGATTAGGTCCTCCCGGATTAATAGTATATGGGTATTGACCTTCAAGAAATTCATGATTCTGATTTGGTAGTATTTTTAGTATATCTTCTTTGCCATATAATAATGCTAAATGAGGACCATAAGTTTTATAGAGACTAAAAGTATAGAAATCCACATCAAGTTCTTTTACATCTGGAAATCCATGAGGGGCATATGATACTCCATCTCCTATAACAATTGTTCCAAATTCATGAGCATATTTAGTTATAGCTTTTAAATTGTTTATTGAACCTACAATATTTGAGCAATGTGTTACTGCCAAAATCTTTGTTTTTTTATTAATTAATTTTTTTAAATCTGAAAATTCTAGTTCATGCGAGTCCTTATTAAATTTCCATTCAATAATTTTAGCTCCAATTTTGTTTAATTTTACCCAAGGACTTATATTTGCTTCATGATCTTGATTTGTAACAATAATTTCATCACCCGGTTCAATAAATTTTTTAAGAGCATTGGATAATACATATAAGTTAATTGAGGTAGAGCCACCTATTATTATTTCATTTTTTTTAGCATTTATCATTTTAGCAAATAATTCTGTAGATTTATCCATACTTTCACCTGCTAATTTTGACATAGGATAATCAGCATAAGGTTGGACTTTTGTTGATGTCATAAAATTGGTAAGTTTTTCAATTACATTTTTTGGAACATAACTTCCTCCAGCATTTTCAAAAAATAACCAATCTTTTGATAATGGATCACTGAATGCAGGAAATTGAGATCTTACAAAATCTATGTCTAGTTTAATGTTTTCAATTGTCAAATTTACCTCTTATTGTATATTCTTTTATTCTAATATAAAAAAAAATAAATAATATATAAATAATCACTAAAAATTGATTAAACATGATAGATAAACGAAAGTTTTACATAAATGGAAAATGGGTTAATCCTCAACAAAATAATGATTTTAATGTAGTTAATCCATCTAATGAAGAAAGTTATGCTGTTATATCCCTAGGAAATAAAAATGATGTAGATGATGCTGTTGAAGCAGCAAAAAATGCTTTCATAAGTTGGAGTGAAGTTGATAAAAAAGACAAAATCAGGCTATTAGAAAAACTATTAGAAATTTACAAATTAAGGTGGAATGAAATTACACAAATAATGTCTGAGGAAATGGGAGCACCATTAGATTGGTCATCTAGTGCACAGACAAATTCAGGATACGATCATATTAAAGATTTTATAAAAAGATTAAAAGAATTTGAGTTTGAAAAAAAATTTGACAACAATTCAAACAATTACATTGCTTATGAGCCAATAGGGATTTGTGGATTAATAACTCCATGGAATTGGCCAATAAATCAAATTACTCTAAAGGTTATTCCTGCACTTGCAACTGGATGTACAATGATATTAAAGCCCTCTGAAATTGCCCCACTATCTGGAATGATTTTTGCAGATATTATTGATCAATCCGGATTTCCTCCCGGTGTATTTAATTTAATAAATGGAGACGGAGCAGGGGTTGGAACAGATCTATCATCTCATCCTGATATTGATATGATCTCTTTTACTGGATCAACAAGAGCAGGTAAGCTTATTTCTAAAAATGCAGCAGAGACTATTAAAAGAGTCTGCCTAGAATTAGGAGGTAAAGGTGGCAATATTATTTTTAGTGACTCTAATAAGAATGCTGTAAGAGAGGGAGTAAGAAACATTATGAGTAACTCAGGTCAATCGTGTGATGCTCCAACAAGAATGTTGGTTGAAAAATCAATCTATAAAAGAGCAATAGAAGAAGCAAAAGATGAAGCTAATAAAATAAAAGTTGATATAGCTTCAAAAAAAGGCGATCATATAGGTCCTGTCATTTCACAAAAACAATATGACAAAATTATTGATCTTATAAAAAGTGGAATAAATGACGGCGCAACTCTTGTTGCAGGCGGTCCAGATCGTCCAAATGGTCTTGATAAAGGATATTTTATAAAACCCACAATATTTACGGATGTTTCTAATAATATGAGAATTGCTAAAGAAGAGATATTTGGTCCAGTTTTATCAATTATTCCTTTTGAAAATGAAAAAGAGGCTATTTCAATTGTTAATGAGACTTCATACGGCTTAGGTAATTATGTTCAAACAAATGATAAAGAAAAAGCAAGAAGAGTTGCAAGAAAATTTAGATCTGGCGGTGTATATATTAATGGTAATAGTGCCGATCCAGGCACACCTTTTGGAGGGTATAGACAATCAGGCAATGGAAGAGAAGGTGGTAAATGGGGATTAGAGGAATATCTAGAGGTAAAAACTATTTGTGGATGGAATTAATTTATACTTTTATATTATTAAAATAATTTAACCTAGCTATAATTTCATCTCTTTCGATATAATATCCTTGAAGATGTCTATTTCCAGAATTAGGATCAAACTCAGTTCTTCCATGTAAAACTCTTCTATTGTTAAAACAAAAAATATCACCAGCTTCTAACCTAAAATCTATTTTAAATTTATTATTTTGAAGCAGAGATGCAAAATATTGATACGCATCATAAAATCTTTTCATTATCTTTGGATTAACATCAATAGCACCCATTGCAGCCATACTAAATCTTATGTCATTAAAATCATTATCTTTTGTAAGGGTAATAATTGGTGAATGAAGAATTCTAATAGCTTTTTGTGTATAATCAGTATCCTTAAATTTTACATATGTAGTACTTAAGATTTTAAAAACTTCTTTTTCCTTTTGTCTTAAATAATTTGCAACAGCAAAACCATCAACTACAGATGATTTTCCACCTGTTGCATTATTTATTAAACAATGTAAAAACTGGTAGCCCGGAGCATATTCAAAGTAAGGTAAATCAGTGTGATTGCGCAACGCTTGTGATGTATAGGCAGTATTATTTGGTTTTGGTATATTGATTACTTCAAAAGGTGTTCCAAAAAATGTCTCTCTATGATGACTAATTTTATTTAAAATTTTAAATCCTGATTTTTTTCTTGTTGGTGAATTCTTAACAATAGCAAATCCGTAAGAATGTAATAATTCAAGCCATTTTTTTAAGTATTTATCATTCTTAACAATTTTATCATGATCTAATTTTATTTTATTAAAGTTTTTTTTAAGGCTTCCATTCCAAAAAATATATGGAGTACAGTATTTTTTATTATTTATTTCAGTATAACAGTGATCTCTAAGCCATTTTAATTCAAATTGACTTTGATGTTTATCTTCACTCCAATAAATATTTAATTTTTTTTTGTTAACATAAAATTTTTCTGGATAAATTTTTTTACTAACTGTAAGAATATTAAAAACCCTCATATTAGCAGTTGGGTGAATAGCTGTAGG